>WBZN01000104.1_pt1 | contig 127367 bp, 118 predicted proteins | sample 5204281 | NCBI WGS metagenome assembly WBZN01 (sample SAMN12344347, study PRJNA552823) | activated sludge metagenome | biome: Activated sludge suspended growth; feature: Nitrification reactor; material: Wastewater; isolation source: activated sludge from nitrification reactor of wastewater... | reverse complement strand
CCAGATTGAAGAGGGAATAGTCACCGGCGGTTTGGTTGGTGAAGATTCGCGCCTTGGCCGCCACATAATCTTCCACCGAGCTGTAACGGTCCATATGGTCGAGCGTCACGTTCAGGATCGAGGCGATATACGGATGGAATTGCCCGATCGTTTCAAGCTGAAAGCTCGACGTTTCCAGCACCGCATACTCATACGGCGCTGGACTCCCTGGCTTGGCCTGAACACAGGTGAGCGCCGCTTCACTGGCAGCGATGCCCAGATTGCCGCCGACGAAGGCTCGTTTTCCGCTTTCCTGCAAAAATTTACCGATCAGTGTCACCGTCGTGCTCTTGCCGTTGGTTCCGGTGACCGCCACGATCGGCGCCGTCACGTACCGTGAGGCCAATTCCAGTTCCCCGATCACTCGCACGCCGCGAGCCCGCACACGATTGAGCGCCTCCAACTGAGTCGGCACCCCCGGACTAATCACCACAAGATCTGCCCCTTCAAGCGCCGATTCATACTGGGCTCCCACCCGGACAGCAATACTCGACTGGTCCAACTGCGAGAGGATCGCCGTGAGTTCCTCCGGCTCTTTCCGGTCGGCCACGGTCACCCGAGCCCCGAGATGGTTCAACAGCCGTGCGGCCCCGACACCGCTCCTCGCGAGACCAACCACCGTGACCTGGAGATCTTTGACGTTCATGCGTGCTCGCCTACCGCAGTTTGAGCGTGCTCAAGCTCAGCAACGCCAGCAAAATGGCAATGATCCATAGGCGCACGACAACCTTCGGCTCGTCCCAGCCCTTCATCTCAAAATGATGGTGGATCGGCGCCATATTGAAAATACGCTTCCCCCGCAATTTATACGATCCAACCTGCAAGATGACCGACAAGGCCTCGATGACGAACACTCCCCCCACCAGGAGAAGCAACAGTTCGTGTTTGCTGATCACGGCCACCGTTCCCAGTGCCGCGCCTAATGGAAGCGACCCCACATCGCCCATGAAGACGGAGGCCGGGTACGTGTTGAACCAGAGAAACCCCAGACTCGACCCTAAAATCGCGCCGGTAAAAATGGCGATTTCTCCCGCGCCTTCGATGTAGGGGATAAGCAAATATTCGGCCATCACACGATTGCCAGTCACATAGGCCACGATCGTATAGGCCAGCGAGGCGATCATGACGGGGCCGATGGCCAGCCCATCGAGGCCGTCCGTCAAATTGACGGCATTGGAGCTGCCGACGATGACCAGAATGACAAATACGATATAGAACCAGCCTAAGTCAGGCGTGAAAAACTTGAAGAACGGGACGCTGAGTTTCGTCGTATAACTCGGCAGGGTGTAGAGAAAGACGCCAATGGCCAAGGCCACCAGAAATTGTCCGGCAAACTTTTGCGCCGCCGACAAGCCTTTCGATTGTCGCTTGATGAATTTCAGATAGTCGTCGGCAAATCCCACGGCGCCGAATCCCACGGTCGCCACCACCACCAACCAGACGTAGCGATTGGTCATGTCGGCCCACAACAGCGTGGACAACACGACCGCAAAGATGATGAGAATCCCGCCCATCGTCGGCGTCCCGCTCTTGGCCAAATGCCGCTTCGGCCCGTCGTCGCGAATCTGTTGGCCGAGTTTAATCTCCTGCAATTTCCGGATGACCCAGGGCGCCATCACGAAGGCAATAAGAAACGCGGTAACCGCGGCATAGATGATCCGGAAACTCTGGTAGCGAAAGACGTTCAGGAACGAAAACTGCGTATGAAGAGGGTAGAGCCAGTTGTATAACATCCTACGGCTTCTTTGCCCGCCATGGATCGGCGGATGCTACAATTCCTTTAAGTGTGGCTAACAGGCTTTCTTCGCCACTCGCCGCATGCCGGTCAGAGCATCCACGACCTGTTCCATGCGCATCCCGCGCGACGCCTTGACCAACACCACATCGCCTTGTCGCACCATCCGTGCCAAGGCCGTGGCTGCTGCCTGCGCATCCGGATGTTCCGTAATCCGGTCAGCCGGCATGCCTGCTTGGCGTGCACCCGCTGCCAACTCCCGCCCTAAGGCCCCGCAGGCCAACAGGTGTCCGATCCCTTCTGCCGCCAAAAACGCCCCGACCTCCCGATGCATGCGCTTGGTGTCTGCGCCTAACTCCAGCATGTCGCCCAGAGCCGCGATGGATCGTTTGTCCCGCCCCAGCTGTGCCAGAAGCTGGATGGCGGCCTTCATCGACGCAGGATTAGCGTTGTAACAATCGTTGATGACCTGCACCCCATGCGAATAGCTGATCTGAGATCGCATCGCGGCCGGACGGAATTTCGCCAACCCTTCGGCAATGGCGGAGCCGGATAGCCCCAAAGCATGCCCTACGGCAGCCGCGGCGAGGGCGTTGCTCACATTGTGCTGACCCTGCGTCCGGACACGGATCTCCGTCTGGCGCGTCTTTCCGGGAAGCACTAGCCCGAAGAGGGTGCCGCCCTTGTCATCGGTTCGGACATTTGCAGCCCGAACCACTGCCTTGGGTGACGCCCCGAACGCGACCACCCGGCATTGTGCTCGAGACGCGAGATAATCAAAATACTCATCGTCGGCGTTCAGCACCACAGCCCCGTCTTGCGGCAGATGATCCAGCAACTCGGCCTTGGCTTGCGCGGACCCTTCCATGCTGCCGAAAAACTCCAAGTGGTCCGGTCCGATATTGGTAATCACGCCGATCGTCGGCCTTGCGATTTCGCACAACCGGGTCGTTTGTCCCTGTTGATCCACGCCCATTTCGATGACGGCAGCCTGATGCCGCGGCGCCAGCTGGAACAAGGTCTGTGGCACACCGATCCGGTTATTGAGATTGCCTTCGGTCTTGAGCGTTTTCCAGCGTTGTGCGACCACATGGGCGACCATTTCTTTCGTCGTCGTCTTTCCATTGCTCCCCGTGATGGCGATGACGGGGATGGCGAACCGGTTCCGGTAGTGTGTGGCCAACCGCTGAAAGGCTTCCAGCGTATCCCTCACGCCAAGCACAATGGGCGTGCCGGTCCGCTGTTTCATCGGAGGGAGGCGGTAATCCTCCTGCACGATGGCACAGACGGCGCCTTGCGCAAAGACCTTCGGCACGAACGAATGCGCGTCGAATCGCTCTCCCTGAAACGCGATGAACAGATCGCCTTTGCGCACCAAACGGGAATCGGTCACCACACGCCGAATCCGCTGCTTCAAATCTTGCGGACTCAAGCCTGTGGGCGACTTGGCGCTCAACACTTCGCAAATTTCTTCGACAGTAAACAACGCCATTACACCACGCTGTCCATGCTCCCGCATGTCATGCCTCGCTGCGCGTTAGGATCGGCGCGCCTGGATCATTTCACGCGCGACTTCCCGATCGTCGAAGTGCTGTTTCGTCGTTCCCACGATCTGGTAATCTTCGTGCCCCTTTCCGGCAATCAACACCATATCACCGGGGTGCGCCTCGCCGATGGCTGCTTCGATGGCTGCACGTCGGTCCGCAATCATGCGATACCGAACATGACCGCGAGCGGCCAGCGCATCCTTCACTCCGACCTCGACTTCGCTCAGAATGAACGCCGGATCTTCCGTACGCGGATTGTCCGATGTCAGAATGACCACATCACTATACTGAACGGCGGCGCGTCCCATCTTGGGACGCTTCGTGCGATCCCGGTCTCCACCACATCCAAATACGGTAATGATACGTCCCGTGCGTAGAGCCTGAGCGGCCGTTAACAGTCGAACCAAGGCGTCCTCGGTATGCGCGTAATCCACCACCACCGTAAAGTCCTGCCCCGCTTCAACTCGCTCAAACCGACCCGGCACATTGGACACGGCCCCCACCGCGGCGCGAACTTGCTCCAACGTTAATCCTTCGTGGAGCACGACACCGATAGCCGCCAGCAGGTTCGAGACGTTGTGTTCCCCCACCAGCCGGCTCTGAATCGCGCACGTGCCGACCGGGGTGCGCAACGTAAAACTGGTACCGGCAGGGGACAATTTCACCTCACCCGCATGAATGTCAGCTTGGTGATGCAGCCCATAGGTCCAGACCGGAACCGTGCAGGCTTCTCGGATCCGTTGACCCCAGGGATCATCCGCATTGATGATGGCGCGCTTCTTCGCCTTGTGCGAGCCAGGCTGGCCAAGCTCGGCGAACAATTTGCGCTTCGCCTGGAAATACCGCTCCATATCCAGGTGGAAGTCCAAATGATCCTGTGTGAGATTGGTAAACACGGCGACATCGAATTCTGAGCCGGCGGTTCGATCAAGGGCCAATGCGTGGGACGACACTTCCATGACGACCGTATCCAACCTCTTCTCGACCATTCGTGCAAATAATTTCTGTAACTCCAACGCGCCGGGAGTCGTATGGGATGCGGGAATCGATTCTTTCCCGATCAGATAAGCGACCGTGCCGATGAGACCGACCTGCCGATTCGCGGCCTCCAGCATGGTTTTCACGACATAGGTCGTGGTGGTCTTCCCATTGGTACCCGTCACTCCGACCATCCGGAGGGCGGCAGAGGGATCTCCATAAAATCGACTTCCCAAAATGCCCAAGGCTGCCCGGGAATCCTGCACGCGAATGCACGGCATCGATCCGACTTCAACGTGGCGTCCTACCACGACCGCTACTGCCCCCGCCTTCACCACTCGATCCAGGTACTCGTGGCCGTCGACCCGCTCTCCCTGCACGGCGACGAAGAGCGCCCCTGGCTGAACCTGTCGGGAATCATCGGTCAACGCGCCAATGACCACGTGCTGGTCCCCGCGCCGTTCCAGCACTCCAAGACGTCCCTGAATGGGACTGATCAGTTCATCCAGTGTCATGTCAGGATTCCAGGCCCGCCATAGCCAGCTTGACCGGTTCATCCACTGTGACACCCAGATAATTGAGCACCTGCTCTCCGACCCGCCGGAACACCGGGGCCGCGACCACACCACCCCAACCCTCACCGCGCGGTTCGTCGATGACCACAATCATGGCCAACCGGGGATCTTCCGCGGGCACATACCCGAGAAAAGACCCGACCAAGAGGGTGGAAGAATATTTCCCGGTGCGGGGATCAACCTTTTGAGCGGTGCCGGTCTTGCCGGCGACACGGAAACCGGGAATCGCTGCCTTACCACCGGTCCCGTTGGTGACCACTCCCTCCAGAAGCGTCGTTAGTGTCCGCGCCGTGTCGGCGGAAATAACCCGGCGTTTGGCTTGCGGCATATTCTGCGCCACCAATTGCCCCTTCCCGTTGCGGATCTCCGAGACGACATAGGGCTTCATGAGAACGCCGCCATTGGCGATCGCCGAGATCGCCGTCACCATTTGTAAGGGGGTCACGCCAACCTCCTGGCCCATGGAGATGGAGGCCAACGAGCGTTTGCCCCATTGACGAGGTCCGCGTAGCAACCCGGCCGTTTCACCCGGCAGATCAATGCCGCTCTTATCGCCGAACCCGAACTCCTTCAAGTAGTCGTACACCCGCCACTCACCCAACGCCATCCCGACCTTTGCCGCCCCGATATTGCTCGATTTTTGAATCATCTGCGCAAACGTCATCCAGCCGGCTTTCTCATGGTCATGGATGATCGTATTGGCGATCGCAAATTGCCCGTTTTCACCATAGATCATGCTGCCCGGAGTCATGACTTTTTCTTCAAGCGCCGCCGCCGCGATGACGGCCTTCATGGTCGAGCCCGGTTCATAGGTATCTGTCAGGGCCCGGTTACGCCACCGATCGGGAGCCAGCGCGCCGACCGTATTGGGATCGAATCGCGGACTCACCGCCATGGCCAACACGGCGCCGGTTCTGGGATCCATCACAATCATCGTGCCGGACTTGGCGCTGGATCGCGTCACCGCCTCATCCAGCTCCTTCTCGGCAATGTATTGCACCACCTCGTCGACGGTCAGCGTAAGGCTATGTCCAGTGGCGGCTCCTTCTTCATTCAATCCCTTAGGAAACACCGCGCGGCCTAAGGCATCCCGCTGCAAGACGACCGCTCGCTTTTCTCCGCGCAAATATTGCTCGTACCGAAGCTCCACGCCCTCCAGGCCGCGATCGTCCATCCCGGCAAACCCCAGCACGTGCGACAGCAGGGGGCCCTTCGGGTAGAACCGGCGCCCTTCCATCACCACACCGACGCCGTCGAGGCCCAGCCGTTCAAGCCGCCGCCCCTGCTCCGGTTCCAGTTTTCGCGCCAGCCAGACGAAATGCTTTTCCTGCTTCAACTTTTTTTCGAGTTCTGTCGCTTTCACATGCAAAATCGGCGAGAGATTGCGTGCCGCCGCCCCGGGGTTACCGAGCGAGGCGGGTACCCCGAACACAGACGGTACCTCCATGTTCATCGCCAGGACCTTGCTGTTCCGATCGTAAATGGTGCCGCGCGCCCCCTCCAGCGTCACGTTCTTCTGATGTTGCCGGTCCGCCTTGACGGTCAGTTCCGCGGATTGCATCACCTGAAGATTCACCAGGCGAACAATCACGAGGATAAAGGCACCCGACAATCCGCAAGCCACCAGAATCCGGCGCCCACGAAAGGAGGTCGAAGCCACTATCGCGCTCTCCGGGTGACCATGTTCTTCGCAATCCGGATTTCGCCTTCTGCGGCGACGGGATTTGCAGGCGCTTCCGGCTCAAAGTTAATCACGACCACCTGCCCCTTTTCCGGCTGCAACATCCCCAATTTGTCGCTGGCCAAGCGTGCGATCCGTTCAGGCGCCGTGAGACCCGACAGCTTGACTTGCAGTTCATCCCGCTCACGCTCGAGCAGCACTTTTTGCGCTTTCAGCCGCTCGATGTGGTAGCCGATGCGAACGATGTCCACCCGTTCCCATACGAAGAGCAACACCAACGACGTGACCGCGGCAAACGCGACGGCTTTCATTGCATAGACTCCTTGGACAACCGCTCCACGACACGCAACTTGGCGCTGCGCGACCGTGGGTTATGGTCACGCTCGCTCTCCGAAGCGATGACCGGTTTTTTTGTGAGCACCCTCACCGCAGCCTCCGGACCATTCGCCAAAGCCCGAAACGTGTGTTTCACAATTCTGTCCTCAAGCGAATGGAACGACACGGCACAGACTCGCCCTCCGGCCGCCACAAGATCGACGGCAGCGCGCAGCGCCGGCTCGAGCACATCCAATTCCCGGTTCACGGCAATCCGCAACGCCTGAAACGTCCGCGTGGCGCAATGGATTCGCCCATGCCGGTAAGAAGCAGGCACGGCATGCTCCACCACCGCCGCCAATTCCCTCGTCGTCCCAATGATCCGTTGCGTTCTCGCCTCTACGATCGCGCGGACGATTCTGCGCGAATACCGCTCCTCGCCAAACTGATAAATCACGTCGGCCAATTCGCGTTCGGGCATCTCGCGAATGAGGTCGGCGGCCGTGCGCCCCTCGCTCTGATCCATGCGCATGTCCAATGGGCCATCGTCGCGAAAACTGAATCCACGCTCCGGCCGATCGAGCTGCGGCGACGACACACCGAGATCGAAGATCACCCCATCCACATGATGGACCCCGACCTGAGCTACCAGCGTTTTGAGCTCCGAAAAATTCCCATGCCGGAGATGTACCCGGGACATCACGCCCTGCAGGCGCAAGCGGGATTCTTCGAGCGCAGCCGCATCGCGATCGATCCCGATGAGAATGCCATCTGGAGCCGTGCGATGAAGGATCCGGGTAGCGAGCCCTGCATATCCAAGAGTGCAGTCCACGTAAACTCCACCTGGTTTGCACTGCAGCCAGAATACGATCTCATCGACTAGAACCGGCTCATGGGAACCGCGAGCAGAATCCATAGACCCACTTCCACCCACTTTTCACCACAGATTGGCTGGAGTATACACCCACCAAAACAGCTGTCAACAGATTTTGCTCCAATTTATCAAGAATATTGTTCGCTTTTGACTCATCGGGGAAAGTACCCAATTTCGCGGGAAAGTTATCCACATTTGTGGATAAAGCTGTGGGAAACCACCCCACAATATGTTAATTGCGACCTGAAAAATCGTCAGGGAATTCGAGAGCCGTCCAAGAAATCAGAGAGATGGAATGGCCGCATTTCGGTGTTCACATCAACCGAGCAGCCGGAAGGAATGGCTGGGGAAAGCTATGGGTATAACCGGTACAACATCCTGGGGAAAGGAATCGTCTCTCGCACGTGTTCGAGCCCGCACATCCACGCCACGGCACGCTCGATGCCCATCCCAAACCCCGCATGCGGAACAGACCCGTAACGGCGCAGATCGAGATACCATTGAAACGCCTCAACCGGGAGATGGTGTTCTTGTATGCGCGCCAGCAGTTTCTCGTGCTGATGAATGCGCTGCCCGCCACCGATGATTTCTCCATATCCCTCCGGCGCCAATACATCCATGCACAGCGCGAGATCGGGTCGATCCGGATCGGTCTCCATGTAGAAGGCTTTTAGCGCAGCAGGATATCGATGCACGATGACGGGGCGGTCGAATTCTTTCGACAGAATGGTTTCATCCTCCGCGCCGAAATCATCTCCTGGCTTGGCGGGGTTGCCTTTCCGTTGAAGAATCTCCACGGCGTCCTCATACGTAATGCGGGGGAACGGCGCCGTGACGCGCTCCAGCTTCGCGATATCCCGTTCCAACACCTGCAATTCGGCACGACGCGACTTCAGTACAGCCGCCACGATATGCGACAAAAACTGCTCGGCGAGATCCATCATGTCCGGCAGTTCGGCAAAGGCCACTTCCGGCTCCACCATCCAGAATTCCATCAGATGCCGGCGCGTCTTAGACTTCTCCGCACGAAATGTCGGGCCAAAACAATACACCTTTCCAAACGCGGCGGCCGTGGCTTCGCTATACAACTGACCGCTCTGCGTCAGGTACGCCGTCTCATCAAAATATTGCGTCTGAAATAGCGTCGTGGTGCCCTCGCAGGCATTGGGTGTGAATATCGGCGCATCGACCAACGTAAACCCACGATCATCGAAAAAATTCCGGCAGGCGCGAATAATTTCATGACGAATGCGCAGCACGGCATGCTGACGGCTGGAACGCAGCCAGAGATGGCGATGCTCCATCAAAAATCCTGTGCCGTGCTCTTTGGGCTGAATCGGAAAGGGTTCTGCGACCTGCAAGACTGCGAGGTGCTTCACATCCAGCTCGTACCCACCCGGCGCACGAGAGTCCTGCCGCAGCGTGCCGGTCAGCACCAGGCTCGACTCCTGCGTGAGCTCGGCCGAGTGAGCAAACTGCTCGTCTCCAACTGTGCCCTTGCTCACGACCGCCTGAATATCCCCCGTGCCATCCCGCACAATGAGAAAGTGAAGTTTTCCCTTATCGCGTCGACTGCGAAGCCATCCGCGAATCGTGACTTCCTCCCCAGCATGGGTCGCTGCTTCGTCAATATAGATCACAGGCATGGGCATTCCTCTTCGCTACGGAGGTTGGACTATTCGGTCATGGCGGGAGGGTAACCAACAGCCCCGGGCTTTTCAAGCGCATCACAATTCTTCCCTTTCGTTGACACAATGTCCTTCGGGAGGCATCATCAACGTTACAATGCCGACGACGATTCAGCGCACTCATCCCCTGCTTGCGTCAGCACTCACTGTGCTCTTTCTGATGGGCCTTCTGCCTGAGGCCCGGGCAGGAGAATTCAGATCAGACAATCCGCTCAACCAGCCCGGAAAAATCTATTGGTGCCCGAATCGCACGGCCGACAAGCGCATTACCGCCACCCCTGATGCCGGTTGCACGGCGCTGTACGACGCGGAGCGGGATCAAAAGAAACCCGCCTCATCCAGCCAAAACGAGCCTAACGATTCCGCAGCGAAAGAACCCCTCAAGATCCTGGACATTCAAAATGAAGCCTCGAAGTTCACCCGTGACTACCGTGAATTTTTGGATTGCTGCGCGAGCGAATGGGATTCCCTCGATCGCATCGACGAGCTACTGGAACAGTCCAATCACATTTTGATGTCGGTACAACAAAAAGGCATCTACAACAGCGCAGGATTCGGCGTAGGCACCGGCGCGGCCGGTTTGGGCGGCGGCCCCGGCCAGTCTCCAAAACTCGGCACCTTTGCCCGACAATGGACGCTCAGCGAAATTGTGGGCACCGTTGCCATTGCGAGAGATGACCTCAAAAAACTCAGAACCCGCATGAAGGGGCTCATCACGCGGTACGAAAAACTCGACGCCCTGGATTACGAACAGCGCGGAAGAGAGGAACGGCGCATCGAAGACGAACGCGAGACGATTGCACACGATCTTCGGCCCAAACGACCGGCAGCCTCTGCGCCGACCGGCATGGATATTCAGGACACCACCATTCCCACCAGAATCGGCGGGGACATTGAAAATTCGCAGCTGAATCGTTCGCTCAACCCGAGCTTCGGCGCGGACATCGGCGCTACGGTCTCGCCCTACAGCAACGTCAACGAATCGCTGCGCCCGCGGAGAGGGGAAGAACTCAGAGACAGCACCTTGACTGATCGTGTCGGGGCCAACACGCAAGACACCACCTTACCGAATGTGTCCGGTTTTGAGATCAATGCAGGCGAGAACGCTGACCATTCCTCTTCCACGAACATTCGTGGAGTCGGTCCCGCCATCGGCGATTCCTCCCTGAATAGCCAATCCCGTCGATAACCTCAGTTCCAACCGCCTCCAGCATGGCCGCACTGCCTGCTAGTCCTTGGGAAACACCGACGGCATCGCCTGCCAATGGGCGCCACCATCCACACTCTTGTAGAGCCCGCTGCCGTTTGTGCCCGCGAACAGCACTTGTGGATCCATGGCACTCTGGGCCAATGAACGGATATTGGTCGTCGTCAGTCCTTCATTCAGGACTGCCCAGGTTTTGCCGCCATCGCCGCTCCGGTGAATACCATCCCGCCCGGCGAGATACATCACACCAGCGTGCGCGCGATCCAGCACCATCGCCACGATCATTTGATCCTGCAGTGACTCACCGATACGCACCCAGGACACTGCGCCATCCGTGGTTTTATACAGACCAGCCAGCGTTGCCGCGTACACCGTCTCCGATGCGAAGGGGTCCACTTGCACCGACGTCACGCCGAGCGCGCGCGAGGTCTTCACCATCCCTTCCGGCACCAGACCGGTATTCACCTGCAGCCAATGCGCCCCCTGATCATTCGTCTTGTACACGCCTCCGCTGGTGCCTGCATACATCACGGAAGGATGCGCGGGATCCATGCCCAGCGTCACGACCATCAACACTTCCTTCATCCCCTCCATCTTCTTGACCCACCGCTCCCCGGCATTCTTCGATTCGAACACTCCCATCGTCGTCGCCAGGAAGATGTGGTTATCGTCTGACGGATGGAAGACAAACTGATTGACGACAGACGAGATCGTTGCATCGTCCAAGCCCGTTCGCACCGAGGTCCAGCGCTGGCCGCCGTCATAACTCTTGTAGACCGCATCCCCCTTCGTGCCCGCATAGATCGTGGCGGGATAAACGGGATCAATCGCCATCGCAATCACCCGCGAGTAGCTCATTCCCTTCGAGAGATTACTCCACGTCTTACCGCCATCACGCGATTTGTAGATGTAATCGTTGGTGGCGATGTACAGAATGTCGGGATTGGTGGGATGGAGTTGGATAACGACGATCGGATCACTGCCGCCGCAGCCGCCGAGCAAGAGCGCGGCGAACAAAAGCATACTGGTGATAAATTGGGGCATGCTAGAACCGCGGGCCTCTCAGGGGATGGTCAAACAGGCTGCCCAGCAATGCCGCAGCGAGGAAAGAGGCGAGGCGTACTGTCCTTGTACGTTGAGCCTCTGATCGAAGCGAGAACGAAGCTGGAAGCCTGTTTCACCATCCGCTGCTAGCGGTAGTTGGTGAACTGCAGATCAATCCCAAAATCTTTCCCTTTGAGAAAGGCAATCGCGGACTGCAGATCGTCCTTGCTCTTGCTGATCACCCGCACCTGTTCGCCCTGGATTTGCGCCTGCACCTTCAGCTTGGATTCTTTGACGGCCTTGGTAATCTCCTTCGCCTTTTCCGAAGAGATTCCGCTTTGAATCTTAATCACTTGACGAACTGTAGCCCCGAGCGCCTCCTCGATCTTGCCGTAATCGAATGCCTTCAAGGAGACTCCGCGCTTCACACACTTGCTCTTAATGATTTCAATCACCGCATTAAGCTTGTACTCATCGTCGGAGAGCACCACGAGTTCTTTTTCCTTCTCCTTCAAGGTCAGCTCGGTCTTGGAGTCCTTGAAATCGAATCGCTGTTTAATCTCCTTGGTCGCCTGATCGACGACGTTTTTCATTTCCTGCATATTCACTTCCGACACCACGTCGAATGATGATTGGTCAGCCACGATCCCTCCTTCTACGCGTCCGTCAATCGGCCCGAGTTAACAGCAACCGCCGCCAGGCGGCAGCGTGAACTTGCGGTCATCATGCCGGTGAATCGCCGTCTGGGCGCGACCCACCGAACCACCGCCGGCGGTGGCGATCACTTCACTGCTGCTGAACGGGCGCTTCAGCACCACATACCCATACCACTGCTTCATGCTGTCGCTCAAGACGACGATGCCCAGGATCGCCACCACCGCGACGAGCACGGCATCCAGATAGAGCGCAAACGCTTGTCCCGCCGCCAGCGTGGCCGCCTTCGCCAGAAACATCCAGAACATTTCGTACGAGCCGGCCAGGGTGATCCCGCCGACAAACAACATCGGCACTGCCGTCACCCAAAGATAGGGCGACTTCCACATCTTGATCAACACCGTCGTGGCGATACAGAGAGCCAGCGTGCCCAACAACTGATTGGCCGCGCCGAACATCGGCCAGATCGTCGAGATGCTTCCCGTCCCGATCAAATACGCCCAGGATCCCACCACAAAAGCACTGCTGAGCATGACCCCAGGCTGCCAATTCATCTGACGAAAGGGCGCATACACACGCCCGGCCATTTCCTGAATGAGATACCGCGCGACACGGGTGCCGGTATCGATCGTCGTCAGAATGAAGAGCGCTTCGAAGACCAGCGCAAACTGATACCAATAGGCCATCAGCCCGGCCATGCCCGGCAACGCCGAAAAGATGGACGCCATCCCCACCGCGAGCGACACCGCCCCGCCCGGCCGCCCCGCGACATTCGCCTCGACCAACTGGGATAACTCCGCGATGCGTGCCGGCGCGAAGCCCATGGCCGTCAGAGTCTCCGCCGATAACATCGTATTAATCGCCAGGTAATCGCCGGGAATCAACACCGACGCCGCAATCAAGGCCATGACCCCGACGAAACTTTCCAGTAACATCGCCGCGTACCCCACCACCGCCTGTGATTCCTGTTCGATCATCTTCGGCGTCGTTCCCGACGACACGAGCGAGTGGAAGCCCGAAACGGCCCCGCATGCAATCGTAATAAAGAGAAACGGGAACAATGTGCCGGGAATAATCGGCCCGCCGCCGTTGGCGAATGAGGTCAGACGCGGCATTTCAATCGTCGGCGCCATGAGAATCACGCCAAGCCCGAGCAGAAACACCACACCGAGTTTCATGAAGGTCGAGAGATAGCCTCGCGGGACCAGCAACATCCAACCCGGCAGGACCGAGGCCACGAATCCATAGCCGGCCAGCAGCCACACCAACGCCGGCTTCTCGAATTCAAACAACCAGGCATAGGACGATTGCCCCACCACGCGCCCGAATAGCACCGCCGTCACCAGCAGCACCACCCCGATCACCGACACTTCAGCCACCGCGCCGGGGCGGAACTTCTGGAGATAGAAACCCATGATGAACCCGATGGGAATCGTCATGGCGATGGTGAACGTCCCCCAGGCATTGTGGTAGAGCGCATTCACCACCGCGAAGCCCAGTCCCGCCAGCGCCACGACAACAATAAAGAGTACCGCCACCGCCGTGGCCGTCCCGGTGATCGAGCCGAGCTCGTCATGGGCGATTTCAGGCAACGAGCGTCCGTTACGCCGCATCGACGCGACCAGGATGATGAAATCCTGCACCGCCCCCGCCAGTACCGCGCCGATCACCAGCCAGAGAAAACCCGGAAGAAACCCGAACTGCGCCGCCAACACCGGTCCCAGCAACGGCCCCGCTCCGGCAATCGCCGCAAAGTGATGACCGAACAACACGACCCGATTCGTGGGGTGAAAGTTGACCCCGTCATTCAGCCGCACGGCCGGGGTCAAGCGGGCATTGTCCAGTTGCACCACGTGTCGGGCCAGCCAACGACCGTAGAAGCGATAGGCCAGCACATAGAGACAGGCCGCCGCCACCACGAGCCACAGACCGTTCACTTTTTCTGCAGGATTGATGACACCGACCACATGGGCGAGCGCCACGGCACCAAGAACCGAGAGCAGCACCCAAAGCAGACGAACAGCGATTTTCATGCGCGGCATACTAACAACCCATCGGTTTGTTGTAAATCAAAGGCGAGCTACCGGTTCTGGCAACGACCAGACTTATCCGTTGCCATTTTATTTTTCAGTTCACGCGACCTCATCGTCACGAGGCGGCCTGGTTGCTCCTCAACTGCGCGCGTCGAAGGAGGCCCTTCTCAGGGCGCGCGTTCCTCGAGCAGGAGGACGACCAGGCCGCCATCCCCTTCCTCGGTTGATCTTTCCACTCGCTTCCTTCATATAGACCGCATGCTCACTCTGATCCAGTTTCCCTGGTCGCCGTTCTGTATCACGGTGCGTCATATCCTTGAACGGCACGGCATTCTATTCCGCCTTCGCAATATCCCCTATCACGAGCGGGCCTCCATTATCCAAGCCACAAATGGGCGCGGCCATACGGTGCCCTGTCTCGTCGATGAGAAACAGGCATTCTGCGATGCCACAGATTTTGGACAGGAAGTGGCACGCTACATCGACCGACGCTTCAAGCTCGGCCTCTTTCCGAAGGAGTTCGAAGGCCTCCAGCTGATTCTATCCCGCTATATTGAGATCGACCTGGAGATGGTGGGATTCAAAGTGAACGACACCTACGTGATTCCCTCCCGACCACTGGTCGAGCGCGTCATGCTGGTCCGTCACAAGGAACGGAAGTTCGGAAAGGGCTGCGTTCAGAAGTGGACCAGTCACCGAAAGGATCTCTCCGCTCAATTCGCCGAACTCCTGCTGCCGATCGACCACATGCTGGCCTCGTCTGCCTACTTGCTCTCCGACCGGCCCCTGTTCGTCGATTACAACCTGTACGGTGTGATCGGCAACTATCTCTTCAACGGCAAAACGAAGTTGCCCAAACTGACACACTTGCGCCGTTGGCACCGCGCGATGGGACAGTCCACCTAACCACGTTAGTCTCTTCCCACTCATTGTGGTAACTGATTCCATACCGATGTAGCACGGTGGGTCCCACCATGCATATTTGACGGGAACATCGAAACGCGCCGTTGCTCCTATGCACGGCGGCAAGCACGCACATCTTCATGCTTCACGCCCAACGTGTCTGCAACTTTGTTATACTTTCTAACGCCATGTCGCCTGCCACACCTTCAGAGCCATCCGGGCGAGAACGCCGCGAGTTTTATCGCATCACCGTCCTTCTGCCCATGTGCCTGCAGATCGCAGGAGTCGACACGGAAGTCGAGCTGATTGAGACATCCGTCAACCTCAGTGCCGGCGGCATCGGCGTGATGGTCACCACACGTTACAGGGACGGTGACGTACTCTCTCTTACTCTGCTCCTCCCTGATTATGTTCTCTTTAAAGCTTCAATCGCGGTGTTGCGGCTTGATCCACTTCCACTCCTGGGCGAAGTGTATCGCCTCCACGCTCGCTTCGTCGGGCTACCGGCTCAAGACCGGGAACTCCTCGTGAGATACATTCTTCGATTTCAGCGCGACCATCTACAGGAACACTATTCCGCCTGACCGCATGCTCCGCCGTTTGCTTCCGCGCCCAGTTACAGGGGATGATGCGCGTATGCGCAGGCTCACATGGCTTCTCGGGACGATCGTCGCACTCGCCACCATCGGGGCCGTGTATCAAATCGTCGGCATGGTGCTGGATCGGCAACAGTATCCACCACCCGGCCAAATGATCGATATCGGGGGACATCGGCTGCACCTCTATTGTCTTGGGACCGGGAGTCCGACCGTACTACTAGAAGCGACTGCGCCTGGCTGGTCGTTGTATTGGAGCAACGTACAACCGCAGCTCGCCCGAACGACTCGTGTTTGCGCGTATGATCGGGCGGGCCTCGGGTGGAGTGAGCGCGGTCCCCTGCCGCGCACGGGACTACGGATGGCGAAGGAACTCCATCGCCTCCTCGAACGCGCCGGCATTCGCGGGCCGTACATTCTGGTAGGACATTCTCTCGGCGGCCTGGTCGCCCGGCTCTACCAACACGACTATCCTCAAGACGTCGTCGGCATGGTGCTCGTGGATGCGGGACATGAATTGGAAATGCGGCAGGCAGAATTTCGACTCTTCGCCAACGCCGGCAAATCCATGCTGCCCGCCATTCGCGCCCTGACGATGGTGGGCATCACAAGGCTCATGGCGTCATATGACCGCTTGCCGCCGCTTTTGATGGAGCAGGAAGAGAAAGTCTCCGCGGAGCTTCGCCCGATGTTGCGCGCCGGCTGGCTACGGACCGGCTACTATTCCACGCTGACGAATGAGAGTGACGGATTGATCGAAACGCTGGAGCAAGTGCGCCGCAGTGGCTCGCTCGGCAATCTTCCATTAGTCGTCATCACCGCCACGGGCCCGATCTGGTGGCCGGAGATGCCGAGCGAGGTGAACCCGGTCAAGTTCAAGAAAATGTGGCTCGAGCTGCAGCAGCATTTGACCACACTGTCGACAAACAGCCGTCAGGTATTCGCTGACCAGAGCAGCCACTTTATACCGTTCGATCAGCCGGAACTCGTCTCGAATGCCGTTCGTGAACTGGTCGATCGCGAGCGGGCCACTCCGCACCGACCCTGAGATGCCTTCCCCGCAGATGAGTGCTATGTGCGATGAGATCGGAAAGGGAAAGGACGCCGATGGGGATACAGTCGTTCTAGGAACGCACCGGTTCGTAGATCTGATACCGTCCGATGGTCGTCACGAGTCGCACACGGTTTTGCGCGATCAAGGGCTTGTAGAATCCGGCCCAGCGACCATACTCGCCGACCACGAGATAGTCGGGGTGATGTTCCAGGGGATCATACGTGACCGCCTGCGCCTGCCCCTGTTCACGCCGGATAATCTCCACCAGGTGTCTGGGGAAAGCATACGTATAGGGGCGATTCAAAAAGAGGAACAGTTCGCTGTCATAGGTTTCAACCAAAGCCGTCGGCGGGGTGGTCGTATTCAAATACTGTGTCACCGCAAACAGGTCGCGATCGTCCTCTCGCGCTCGAAACGCATACCGTTCTTGCACGGCGCCCCACCCCATGATCGCCAGGAGCACAACGACGACGGCGGCCTTGAGTCCCTGAGCCGTCACCCGCCTGCCCGGCATGAGTTCAGTCAGAGTTCTCAACAGAAAGACCACATTGAATCCACTGGTGGCGTCGTGAAAAAGCAACGCCGTAAACGGCGCCGCCAGAAATAACCCAGGCAGTGCATAACGCGGCTCTCCGGCGCTCAGAAACGCAAACCAGGCCAACCAACTCCCCGTCAGCACCAACAACATGAACTGCGCTGTCTGTTCGAGAGAAGCCTTAGTATCAGAGCCAGGCAGTCGGTGAAGCCGCCAGACCGCATACGCCAGTCCAAGTGGATATTCCACCCACGCCACGAACAGATATTGAATCGTCTCCAACCGGATGGCCGGCACCAATACCAAGGCAATCGCTTCCGTCATGCCGTCGGTGGAGGGATGCGCCATCGTGTGGCCGCTTAACAGCCAGTTCTTGGCTTCGATCAAGAATCGAAATCCGCCCCATGCGCCACACATGATGACGACCATGTTCCCCGCAGCCGCCCAGTTTCTCCGAACACTGAGACTGACGATGGTCCCCACGAAAGAGGCGATGAGGAAGGGGGCAACCTGTGCCTTGGTCATCAAGGCGAACGCCCAGCAGACAACCGCGCCGACCACCCAGAGAGGCCGACGCGCGCTGCGGAGAAAACAGACAAAGCCGGCCAGAAGAAAAAAGAGTAACGGCATTTCCCCCAGCACCTGGCGACCAATATATAGGGGATGGATCGACCACTTCAGGGGCACGAGGATCAGCAGCGCAAGGGCGGCGATCGAAACGGATCGTCCATAGAGCCGACGAGTCAACACGTAGAGCAACAGCACGGCGCCGAAGGTATAGCTCAACCCCACCAGTCTTGCCTGCCACACCCCGACGGCGAACAAGGAAAAACTCGCCGCGACCGAGGCCACCACGGGGAAATGGGCCGCGAGCGAAGGCGGTGCCGGTTCTCCCCTGAGCAAACAGCCGTAGTGCCCAGACTCGACCCATGTCCGTGCGACACAGACGGTCCAGCCTTCGTCAAAAAACAGTGGTGGGAAACTCTGGATATGAATGAACCCGCTGCCGAAGACCATCAGAAACAAGCACGCGGCCACCGTAAAATCCGTGCCCCATGAAGCCGCGTTGCACTGTTCGGTCGGCGAAGGATCAGTCGCACTCATTCGGATATCTGTAGAGCCGATTGTTCCGGGCAGCGCATTATCATCGTCGTCTGGCAGCAGTGGATGGGGCGAGGTCGTAGGCATAGCAGATGACGTGTTACGCATGAACTGATCGTCGAAGCATCGCGGAACAGCACATCTTCCGGTCCTCCCTCTTCAGGCCGACGTCAGCCGCACCGTCGCACCTGGATCGGGCACGGCGATCTCCTGATTTAGATCCGATGCAGCTGGAATGAGAAACGGTGCGCATCGATAGACCGCCACCGTCAAAGGTCCCTCGCCATGGCGTGCCACTAACGCGGCCCGCAATGCCGGCCACGCCCCAAATCGCTGGGCATGAGGGAACATCGTGTGTAATTCCTTTCCCTCCAGCCCGGGCGACAACACCATCAAGTGATGGTGCTTCTGACGAATCAGTTTCATGATGGTGCCTAGCTTTTCGAAGGGACGGTCTAAATCAGCCAAGCGAAAATGTTTCAGACGTCTCGCCACGCGAGACCAGAGCGGACTGTCCACCGGAAACAATTCATGTGTACCCAGTCCCAGCGGGCAGGCGGCAATCACCACGCGGGATGCCTGCGAGCCGACACATTCGACCGGCCACATGCCGCGATCCTGGGCGAACTGCCAGCTGGTGTCGAACGGATACATATCCGCCACAACAACATCCGCCTCAGGCACCACCGGCACGGCGTACATCCGCTGCGCCGAACGGACGCCTTCCTCATGGGCCTTGACCACATCACCGGCAAACAAGCTGCTGATTTCGCGACGGTGATTGAGCGTGACATTGGCAATAAAATCGAGGCCGGCCCTCCTGGCGACTGCAATCATATCCTGTCGCAACTCTGTATGGATTGAACCGCCTCGTGTGCGTGAACCACGCAAGTAGTCGTGCATCATCCTCGTGGTCTCCACGCCGCAGACGGCAGGGAGCACAATTTTCGCGCCGCCAGAGAACCCGGCTATCGGATGAGGATAGATGCATCCCACGCCGATTTTCAGATCACACTCCATGACCATGCGATTGATCAGAATCGGCAAGCCGCTGGGCGATGTGCCTAAATCCACAAGGTCGCCCCGGCTGTCGTGTGCCCTCACTTGCACGGCCGGCGAGAGATCGGTGCCAGCCTTCTTCGCCATATCCTGCGCGGAAGCGGGAGGATGCGTGCCGCCTGCCAAGAGAATGGTGATCGCGTGTTCGCTCACCCCGGCTTGTGTGATCTCGGCAATGATCGACGGAAGCAGGTCTGCCGCAGGAGTCGGCCGCGTGAGGTCGTCGACGATGATCACGCACCTGGTTTTCCCCTTGGCAATCTCGCGGAGTGGTGGAGAACCAGTGGGGTGGCGCAATCGGTCCAGCATCGCGGTGGCACTTAATGCGGGAGCGTCTTGAGGGCCGACTTCGACAATTTTCCACCCAGACGGAAAATCGATCGACAAGGGCTCATCGCCGAACCAGGCTTTCGTGCGCAACTGCAGGTCACTCATACTTTGCGCCCCTCCCGAGAAGAAACTGCTTGCATCGTAGGTTTCGTGTTCTTTTCAACGTGTGCCATCGACAGACCGCGACACATCTCCCAGAAAAAGCCGACGGCCTGGCATTTTTCTCCCAGCCAAAAGAGCCAGAAATGTCGTTTGATCCGAAACTTGTGCCACTCGAACGGCCCCAGCACTTTCAGCCAAAGAGCCTTCAGCCAACGCGGCTGAGTTTTTTTCCCGCCCTCGCCCCACAACAGGCTGTCCTGAGGCGCGATTCCGCTTGGATCTGCTCGAATGACTCGGAACAACATCGCGATTCCCGCGCCTCGATGGAAAGCATGTCGCAAATGCTGAAGCCCTGTCGCCCGGCGCAAGTGGCTGATGTGATTTGGCACATACACCATCTTGGCGCCCCGCTTGCGCAGCCGCCAAATCAATTCCCAATCCTCGCCTGCGCCGGAGAAGCGCGGATTGAAGACATACCCATCTTCCCGTTCGCATGTCATGAGGCAGTCCCGTCGAAAGAGAATGTTTCCGCCGTTGCCCACTAACCCTCCTGGATCGAGCTGTTCAATCGTCGAAAGCGAGTTAAGACGGCGAATGGCGTCCAGGAGCGGATCGGTTTCTTGAAATGTCCCACCCGCGACGTCGGCGTGATGTCGATCGAGCGCAGCCACTAATCGTTCCAACCAATCAGGAGGCGGAATCCCGTCGTCATCGACAAAAGCTATCAGGTCGCCCGTGGACCGGGAGATACCCTCGTTTCGTCCCCACGCGACTCCTCGGCGATCGCGGTCGAGAACAACGATGACTTCCTCCGGCAACCTCGTCTGTTTGGAGAGCCCAGCCTGACACAACGTCAGGGTCTCCCGACCCAGAGTAGGAATGACCACGGAGATCCTGTGCTGATCACCCGACAGCTTCAGCGTTCTTCTCCTAGTTGGATGCCGCGGCTTTCAATCGCAACAACCACGGAGCCACCAGTTGAAACACCATCTCGCCCACGCGGCGAAACGTGCCCGGCAGACTCTGCACGAGCGATTCCAGTTCGTTCACTTGCACAATTCCCAGGCTGAACACGCCAGCCCAATACAGCACTGCTCCAACGGCCACTCCTACTAGAAGAGAAAGCAGCGGTGTGGAGACGAGCGCGGAGAGACCGGCCATGACGACACCCGTGATACCCACGAGCACCACCACGCGCGAGAGTGCCAGCCCTTCGAAGATGCCGACGTTACGCCGCCGTAAGATCCAGGCATAGCCGCCTGCAACCAGCGCAAAAGAGAGCGACGTCGCACAAGCCGCTCCGGCTGCGCCACTAACGGGAATCAGGATCGTGCACAGCCCCGCATCCACCAGAACCGCCACCAGCATGACACGGATCAGAGACATGCCCTGGCCACCCGCTTGAATGACCGGCCACAGCACACGGGCCAAGGCATAACAGAGGGCGCCAGGCACCAACAGGCGCAGTCCCAGGGTAGCCTCGGAGAAATGAGGTCCAAAATACACCGTGATAATTCGATCGCCCAACACAAACACCACGATCAGCAGAAAGATCGTGCCCAGCATGACGTAGCGCACCAGGCGACTCACCAGGTCGGTGACCGCAGCCACCCGTTCTTCAGCCCACATCTTGGCAGTCGCCTGCAGCATCACCCCTTCGACCGCAATGGGAATGAACCAGACGAATTGCGACCACTGCACCGCCGCCGCATAGAGGCCCGCCTGAGCTTCTCCTGCCAAATGACGCACGAGAATAATGTCCAGCGAACAGAGCGCCATGTTGAGCACGGAAAAGGTCATGGCGGACAATCCGAATCGCAGCATGGCGCCGGTCGATAACGTCGAGGATTTTTCGGAGGCCGGAAAGCCGAGTCCATTGAGCGCCGATGTCACCGCCCGCAGACAGGCCACTGCCACAAAGATGTCCGCTACTAGCAGCCCTCCAAACACCCCGACCACGCCCATACCAGTGACCGCCGCGAGGATGCCCACGCTGCCTGCCATCAATACGCCGATGATGCCGGGCACCGCCGCGCGTTCCTCATGCCGAAACCCGTGCAACACCCCTCGCGCATAAAACCAGACCTGGTCAAACACGAGAACGCCCAGCACGGTCAACGCAATCGGCCCCGCCGTCGCGTCGTGCGATGCCGTCCCCCCGATCAGCAGGCCCGCCGCAATTCCGACCGCGACCACTCCGGCACCATTGATGAGCGCGCCGGACCGAGCCACTGCCCGACACCACGGCCCGTCCTCAGGCCGCTCTGCGATGCGCCTGGTCATCGTTTGCATCATTCCCACATTCGCAAATTGCGAGGCGAGCAGAAGCACCGCCAGGTAATAGGCGTATTGACCATACCCTTCTATGCCAAGGAATCGGGCGAGAATCGGGAGCACGACAGCCGACGTCGCCAATTTGGCCATCGACCATCCACCGACGGAGAGAATCCCTTTAGAAACCGCTTTCGCCGACATGACTCTTCAGCATCGAACGCCCCCTGTTCCGAAATGGGTGCGCCACCCCCAAGAAGCTTATGCCGCAAAACGCGCGTATTGCTCTTGATGGATGGCCAGGGCTCTGGATGTCTCATAGGTCTCCCGCACATAGTGATAGGCGGCGCGCCCCTTTTCCAGCGGCGCCTCGGCAAGGAGACTTCGAATCGCGGCGGCGTAGTCGTCGTCGTGCACCTGCTTGCCAAACCGCGTCGCGAATTGATCGGGATCAACCCGACTGATGATCGGACACCCGTACGCCGCCGCTTCCAGAAAGGTCAATGGGAGACCTTCGCGCACCGCCGTGCTCACAAAGATCCAAGTATCGGACAGCAGCTGGTGCATTCGTTCCGGCTCGCGAAATCGATTGATCAGCCCCGGCATTTCGAGGTTGGATACGTCGCGGAATCGCTGCCGCAACTCGGCGTCAAAGCCGGTTTCGGCGGAGGCGCTGCCTTTGCCCACGGCCACGAACCGATAGTCAGGAAACTGTGCGGCCAATTCCAAAAACAGCCAGGGGCGCTTGCGTTTGTCCCAACGGGCGACAAAAGTGATCGTCGGCCGCTCGCTTTTTCGAGGGACCGCCGCCGGGACGTCAATGAGATTCGGAAGCAGCGTCGGCAACTGCTTGAGACCATAGAGGCGTTTGACCTTCTCCTTGAGGAAATGGGCCGGGCAATAGACGGCATCGGCCCGCCGCACCGCTTGCCTGACGAGCAAGCCTGATTCCGTCAAATAGTTCAGCGGCGTCAGCAGGCGGCGCATCGGAGTGGCATACAAAAACTCCACCCACCAGTCGCTCAGTTCCCGCGGATCCCGGCTCGTCACCAGATGCGCCCGGCGCGGGTGAATGCGTTGCGCCAAGTAGGTCAGGACCGTCGGATCCTGGGAATGAAAAATGTCGGCGTGGGAGGCGCGAATGAGGCGGCAGGCATCCATGACGTTGCGCGGCGAGAAGCTGCGAATCTCCACCCCCCCAATCGTTTCGGTGGGCTGTTGGCCCTGACGACCGGGCACGATCACGCTGACCTGATGGCCGGCACGCACCAGGCTTTCGGCCAGCTTACGCGACATGCTGCCGAAGCCGCCATAAATGCCCCAGTCAAAATACTGGCTAGTCAGAATACACACATGAGGCAGTTTCCTCATACCCGAGGCTCCCTGGTCCAATCGCGGGCCATTTTTTCCGAACCCCGGGTATCCTTGGCTCGCCTTTCGACCGATGGAACCGCGATCCTCGCACACAACTCCAGATAGCGGGCGGCGAGCGCCGGCCATCCGAAGGCGAGCGCACGACAGCGGCTCTCTTCACCCATACGCTGCCGCTGCTCAACATCGTTTGCCAACCGCTGCAACGCGGTCGTAAGCATCGGAACATCACCCCATGGCACGATCTCACCGTTGGCGCCCTGCGTCACCAATTCCGCGGTGCCTCCCGTATCCGTCACGACCACCGGCAACCCAGACGCCATGGCTTCAAGAAGGGCGATCGACATGCCTTCATGCTGAGATGGCAACACGAATACATCGGCCTCGTGATAGACAGGCGGCATGTGTTCGCGCGGCACAAAGCCCTTGAACGTCACTGCATCAGCCACCTGTAAATTGGCGGCCATTTCTCGCAACTGCGGCTCGGCATCCCCGGTCCCGACGAAGATCAGTGCCATCGGTTCAGGGCTGGCGGCTCGCAATTGGGCGAAGGCCTGCAACAGATGGTGTTGCCCTTTGCGCTCGATCAGCCGCGCCACACAGATCATGGTGAACGGCCGTCCGAGAGTCCTCGTGGCCGGGACAAACGCGTTCGTATCAACCCCATTGGGAATCGTGACCAGGGGCAACTGCGGCATCGTTCGATGCGCCAAGGCCACCTGTTCCGCGCTGATGGCTGTCACCACCCCGGCGTGACGCCAAATCCTGGTGATGATCGGCGTCAGCATCGGGTAGAGATAGTTGTATCGCGCCTCGAACCCTGGCACATCCGGTCCTTGTAGCGACAACACGTACGGCAGTCCATGCGTGAGACCCACCAAATAACTGATCGCACCGGCCGGCACACCTGCAAAGGCGAAGCTCACGTCATACCGATGTGTCGACGCCAACTGCCGGGCCAGACGTAGCCCCCGCCAACTATACCGCAGCAATTCCCGATTAGTAGCATGGTGGATGTTGCGATTATCGACCGGCACTTTGTAGATCGTGATGCGATCGGCAAACACCTCGGTTTCGTATCGCGCCTTGGTCCGCGAGGAGGTCACGAGATCCACCGTGACATCGGGCCGCACAGCCATCTCCTCAAGCAGGTGCAGATTGACGACACCGGTGCCGCCCCCGAGCGGAGGGAACTCGTTATCGAACATGAGAATGCGAATGGCGGTTATCTCCTGGTCACGCGGCGGGCGACATACAGCGGCCGGTGTTTGACTTCATCGGAGATGCGTCCGATGTATTCCCCGATGACGCCGATGGTCATGAGCTGAATGCCTGCGAGAAAGAAAATCGAGACGACCAACGTGGTGAACCCCGCCACCCCGACGCCGATGGTGAGTTTCTTGATGAAATAAAACAGTGCCACAAGGAAGGAGAGCAGGGAGACGGTAAAACCCAGCAACGTAATGATGCGCAGCGGCATGTGGCTGAATGACACCAATCCATCGAGCGCGAGATAGATCAGTTTCCGCAGCGTGTACTTGGGAGTCCCGGCATGACGCGCCTGGCGTTCATAGGGCACGCCGACTTGCCTAAACCCGACCCAGCTGCGGATGCCCCGGACAAATCGATTCCGTTCAGGCATACGGACGAGCAAGTCGACCACTTTCCGGTCCATGACGCAAAAATCGCCGGCGTCCAACGGAATCTCGATGTTGGCGACCCGTTGCAGCAACCGGTAGAACCCCGCATAGGCCAACCGTTTCCCCCACCATTCCTTCCGTTCGGTTCGCACCGCATAGACCACTTCCCACCCTTCCTGCCACTTGGCCAAAAAGGTGTGAAGGACTTCGGGAGGATCCTGCAAATCGGCGTCCATAATACTGACGACACGCCCGCGAGTATGCTCCAGCCCAGCGCTGATGGCGACTTGGTGGCCGAAATTTCTAGCAAACTCTACGACGACAACTCGATGATCCTCCGCCTCCAGACGCCGTAAAATCTCCGGACTCCGGTCGTGACTGCCGTCATCGACGAAGACAATCTCATAATCCAGTCCCTGCTCAGTGAGCGTCCTGGTAAGCCGGGCATGGAGAGCCGGCAAATTCTCTTCTTCGTTAAACACGGGAATGACGATCGACAACATCGGCGGGGAAAGGGACGCCGCACGTTGACCAAGGACGGCGGCAACCAACGTCGGTGACTGGCGATGGTCTTCGGCAGTAGCGGTCAATTCCATGACCGAAGCCAACGCCCGGCAAAACTCCAGCGCTTCCTGCGGGTCCTGTGTCGGCGGCAACTGACGCCCGGTGGCGGGCTTCCTCCCTGTTGCGGGCGAGACGTCATGACGGCCGGACCAATCCCGAGGACCGGACTGCGGTGATGGCTGCATAGGGATACTCATACGTGTATGGCCGTAAAATCGTTACCCTTGAGGGGATATCTCAGTGTTGCTCCCTAGTGTAGCCGAGGAGGCCGAAATGGGCCACATCTTGTCGTGAAATCGCGCTGTAGGATTTTCTGAAGTGACCCGTTGTCGCAGCTTGATACGCCGCGATTTTACGGATCGAGGGAGGACTACTTCTGCGAAGGGGAAGGATCGGCACCTTTCGTCATCATCGTCAGACAACCCAGACCCAAGGCAATCCACACGAATTCCCGAAAACGCCGCAGAAGCGCGAAGGTGATGCCCGTCACCTCGCCATAGCCGAACGCGGAGAGGAGGAACAGATTGCCGGCATCCTGCGCGCCCAAGCTGCCAGGGATAAAAAACGTGCCTCCCTTGATAAAAACGGAAAGCGCCCCGATCGCGATAGCGGGCAAAACGTTGATGGATTGCCCCATGCACAGCACCATGACGTAGACCTCTAAGGCCTCCGCCAGCCACCCCAGCAGAAACAGTCCGGTCGACAGGAGAAAGGCCTGCCGTTGGTGGGAGTAAAAGCCGGCGATGGTGCGATCCAGTTCGAGCAACTGCTGCTCACGCGCCTCGAGAAACTGAATGCGCAGACCGATGCGTCGCAACAGAGCCAGGATCCACCCGAACATGCCCTGACGCTGGACGATGACAAAGGCGCCCACGCCGAACAGCAGGAGGCCCACGCTGACCAACCCCGCAGTGATTGTCTGCCCGGCCGATCCGCCGGCACCCAATAACCAGAATCCCAAGCCGATGCCCGCGAGAATGAAGAGGATCTGAGCAACGGTCATGGTCGTTTTAGCCGTCACCACCGACGCGAGGCCCTCGACGAGTGGCACGCCATGGCGATTCAGAAGATAGGCCTTCAGCGGTTCGCCCCCCACATAGGCCGTCGGCGTGGTCATATTCACGACCTCGCCGGCGGTGCGAATGGCTAAGATGCGCCAAAACGGCACGCCATCGGCCCAGGCGCCGAGGGTCACGCGCCAGCCATAGGCTTCGAGCACATACATGAGGAGAGAGGGAAGAAGGACCAGCACCATGGCGGCGGGACCCAGTTGCGTCACCGCATCGTAAATACGTCCGATGCCGATGTGCCACACCAGTGCCGAGAGTGTCAGCGCCCCGAGGATAAGGAGGGCCGCTTTAAGCACGGGCTCGTGCCGAGGGTCGGATCACCCACACCATCATCAACCAGAAGACGGTAGACCCGAGTGCAGCCATCCATAGAAACCAGTCCAGTTTATCCAAGATGGCAAACAGGAAGACCACCACCGAGAAGTCGCGACTCGCCACATTCTTCAGGATAAAGTCGGACCAGGCCGCCTGTTTCGGCGTGTTCCATCCCCGCGTCGCACCGATTTTTTGGGCCTTCGTGACCATCCAGAACGCCATGGCATTGCCGAACACGGCCGCCCCGCCGAGCGCCAACGGGACCCATGCCTCGGCGGTCCCGGCTTGACGAATATAGGCCCCGCAGGCAATCCCGGCAAAGATGGCGATATGCACCACATTGTCCATGGCGATATCCAGCCACGCGCCGAAGGGGGATTCCGTAAAGGTGAGGCGCGCGACTTCACCATCGCAACAATCGATGATGGCAGCCAGCTGAAACAACAACGCGGCCACGATGCCGGCTGTATAGTTTCCGAGACCGAATCCGATAGCGGCGAGCAATCCGACGGCGGTCGCCACCATCGTGATGGTGTTCGGGGAGCACTTCAATTGAAGGAAGAGTCGTGTTAAGAGCCGCGAAAAGGTCCGGTTGAAATACCGATCGACGAAACCTTCGGCCTCGCCTTTCAGCGACCGGAACAGTGTCCGCTCGGCATGGCCCGCACTGGCCTGATCCCATACGTCGCGATACCAGAGTCCGGCGTGGGACGCGGCGGCCACGACCCGCACGCGACCTTCGACAGCGGCCCGTTCCAGCCAGCGGCGCATGGGCGTCATCCCGGGAGCTTCCGCGACGCCGCTCGTCGAAGCCGCAGCCGCCCTGTTGGGCGGGTTCAAAATACTCGCAGGCAACACCACCAGATCGGCCGCGACCTGATGTCCCTGCTGGCCCGGCTGATTGTGGAACGAAACCAGCCGCCCCTCTTGCCACGCGACCACCGGATTGCGACGTCCGGCCGCAGGTTCGACGGGGCCCGCTTCCCGCGTCACCACCAGTGCCTCGCCGTCACGCACGGTCTGCCGCAAATGTTCGATCAGGCCCTTGGAAAACACGGCCTGGACTCCGGCCACGAGACAGAAGCCCCGGACTTCCGCGGCCAGCGATTCCCATGTGCGGGGATCATCCAGCGGAAACTCACGCACCGGCATCCACCGGACCGGAATCGTCACCCGTGCTCCGCGTGCCAGCGCCTGCTTGAGCAGCTCTTCATCGGGACCGGCCAACACGATCAATTGACGGATGCCGCCCCGCTGCAAGGTGAGGACCGTCCGCTGAAAGAGGCTCAACCCTCCGATGTGAGTCAATGGGCCCACATCGGCAAGCCCTCGGCCCGGGCGATCGCCGAAGAGACCGGCACCGGGCAGCAAAATGGCCGTGCTCAACCCCTGCAGTTCCGCGCCTCGTTGTAAGGTACTTTCACTCATGATTCCGAATGGCCCGTCCATAGATGGCTGCTGGCGATTGCCTATGCGCTACAGTCTCGGGAGGACTTCCCGCTCCGCCTTCGTCACATCTTCAGGGAAATCGATTTCCGTCCAGGGCAATCCCCCGATCTTCTCATGCCCGACCTTCACGTCACGGAAATACTGCAACAATCCGTCTTCGTATTCCATGTCCCAGCGGTCTTGATCGATATAGCCTTTCAAGGAGCCGATCACGTGGGGAGCATCGGCCCGGCGCACCCGGAGGAACCCGACACCTTCGCCGGCGAGATCATACCGATCCGGCACTTTCTTGCTCAAGGCGATGACGCGATCGCCCTGCACGACGACCATACATTCTTCGCCTGTTTGCTTCACCGTATCGTCCATGAGTAGGCAGTTTTCATAGGGCGACGCCACCAGACGCCGAAGGATTTCCCGATGAAACAACACATCCGCATCCATGATGACCACATCATCGGTGAGCACTTGCCTGGCGATCCAGAGCGATGAAATGCTGCCGCGATGGAACTCCTCGTTGACGAGATAGGAGATATCGATCCCATGGCACTGTGTCCCCACGGCAGCCCTTATCATCTCCTGCTTGTACCCGACCACAACAGTGGCCTGCCTGATCTTCACGGACGCCAAAGATTCCAGATAGCGCGACAGCAATGTCTGCCCGCCGATCTCGATCAGGCATTTCGGCTTATGCTGGGTCACCGGCCAGAGGCGTTTACCGACTCCTGCCGCTAGGATGATGGCCTTCATGCGCGCGCCGCCGCTCCTGCCAGCACTTCCTCGAACGCGCCCAGAAAACCGTCGATCTGGGGTTCGGTCAGCGCCCCCATATTGGCGACACGGAACACCTTCGATTCCAGCTGCCCTTGACCGGCATAAATGACGTAGCCGCGAGCTTTGAGCTGATCATGCAAAGTGGCGTAGCTGAGGCCCGCCGGCAGATAGAATGCCGTAATCGTATTCGATTGCAGGTCCGCCGGCAGAAACGGCTGCACCCCCATGCCCGCCATCTGCTCCCGGATTCTCGTAGCGATGCGACGATAGCGCTGAAAGCGGTTAGTCATTCCCTCTTCCAGCAATTCGTCCAGCGCCTCCTCAAACGCATAGTACACCTGCACCGCCGGCGTGAAGGGGACAATCCCTCGGCCCTGTTCATCGACATAATGGGTCAGGGTCAGATACCAGGACCGCTTCGGATATTTCCGCATCTGGTCGAGGAATCCCTTGCGGAGCAAGACAAACGAGACGCCGGGGAACCCTTGAATGCACTTGCCCGCCGTGCCCGCCACCATATAGATGTGCGACCCGGCAATGTCGATCGGTTCGCCCGCCAGACCACTGACGGAATCGAGGACGAACACCCGGTTGAGGCTGTCGACGACCTCGGCAATTTCTTTCACCGGATTGATCAAGCCGGTCGTCGTCTCATGATGGACCATCGACACCGCATGCACTTCAGGATGCTGACGCAGCGCCAGCCGGAGTCGTTCCGGATCAGGCCTGACGTGCCATTCCGACTTGAGTTCGGACACCCCGAGTCGCTGCAAGCCGATCATATTGGACAGGCGTTCGCCGTAGACCCCGTTATTGAGCACCAACATGCGCTTGCCCAACGGGAGGCAGGACATCACTGCTGATTCGACGGCCGCCGTGCCGGATCCTGTCAGGATAACGGCCACGTATTCGGACTCCGCGCCGGGCACGAAGGCGGTGAGCAGCTTCTGCTGAATGCGGAGCAGCATGTCGGAAAACTCGGATTCCCGATGGCAGATGTCCGGACGCAGCAACGCCTGCCGCACCCGCTCGCTTACATTTACCGGACCTGGATTCAGAAGTATCATGGTAGTGCCTCAGGCTGTTGATTGGAATGGAGCAGGACGGGCTCACCCAGCACGTTCAGTGCGCCGCACTTACTCAATGGCTTTCATGAAACGCGCGGTGATGGCCGGTGGCTCCAATGCGACCCGGCCGGCATCCTCGACGAACTCATTCACCTTGACAAGCAACATGCTGGGTCCGTCGTTTTTCAACATATCTTTGAACTCGTACACGAGATCTTCACGGTCCAACACCCGTTCGACCGACACATATCCCGCCGCTTTTGCAACTTTTTCCAATTGGACGACGTTCGAGATGGTCGGCTGATTGCCCGTTGAGCCATACACTTCGTTGTCGAACACGACATGGATGAAATTCTTCGGCCGTAAGGCCCCTACTGTGGCGAGCGTGCCCATCCCCATTAACACATTGCCATCGCCGTCGAAGACGATCACCTTTTTAGACGGTTTGGAGAGCGCCACGCCCAAGCCGATGGCCGCGGCGTTGCCCATCGAGCCGATCATATAAAAATGCGTCGGCCGGTCGGCAAGCTTCTGGGCTTCCCGAGAGGGAAACCCATTGCAGATGATGACGGGTTGATCCGTCAGCAATTCAAGCAGCGCGGCCATTGCCTGCGCCCGGCTCTGCATCGTGCCCTGTTCCGGCCTCATGGGTGCAACCCCTTGATGATGCCCTTCTTGATCAGAAGGGCCACTGGAATCCGCTGTTTCATAAAGGTCTGAGCCACCCAGCGAAGATCGTCCGCCATGGTCGGTTCCGATAAGGTCCGGTGAGGAATTTTCATCGTGTCGAGCAACTGCGGCATGGTCTCGCCCATCACCACATGTTCCGGCGCGTCTTTGCCCTCAAACCCGCGCCAGGAGACCAACAGGATGCACGGCTGCCGATAGATCATGTTGAGCGAGAGCAGCGTGTTGAGTGAGGTGCCGAGGCCGGAATTCTGCATGAGCACCGCAGGGATTTTTCCGGCCATGAAGGCGCCGGCCGCCATGGCGACCGCTTCATCCTCGCGCACGGCCGACGTGTACAGCTTGCGCGTGAGCAACTCTTCGATAATGCCGCCCAGTAGGGAATCGGGCACACCGGTGAAGAAATTGACGCCCAGACTTTCGAGCGCCTGCACGAACACATCACTGTCGACCATGAACCATGCTCCTGTCGCCTGAGGGCTCTCGGCACAAGAGGCGCATTATAGCCAAGGGGTCCTCCATTCACAAGAACGCCGCACTGAGAGTTGCTGCCATGTGAACGGCCATGGTAGCGTGCCAAGTGGGACTCGCTGAAAGCCATGCGCAACGCGTGTTCAAGATGGTCGCCTCTCCGCATCCTGCAGCGCCTCGGGTGCGTCTGTACGCTGCTCCTCCTCACAGCCGGGCCGGTCCTCGCCATCACCATGGCCAACGATCCGCACGGCTACCATGATCTTTCCTGGGGTATTCCTCTCACTGACATTCCCGACCTCATGGTGACCCGTGAGAACACACACACCACCGACTATGAATTTCGCGACCGCCAGCCCGTTTATGCCGACATCCCGGTCGAAAGCGTGCATCTCTCGACGGTCGATGCGCAATTTGCGCGCGTCACCATCCGGTATCGCGGCGCGCAGACCCACAAGCAGGTGCTGCAATATCTTGAACGGACCTACGGCGCGATCGAGCGGCTTCCCGGGCAGATGATGCGAGGGCTGAACCAGCAATATACCTGGCGTGGAACGGAAACAGAGATCACGCTGACCTATGAAGCCAACCGTGATCGCGGGTTTGTCTTTATCGAAAGCCGGAACCTGGCGCCACGCTTTCAAGATCGCATGTCGGATACGGCGGAATAACCGATGCTGCACGGACAGACCTACCTCCATCCACGTCGCTGCCTGTTGGTTCTCGCGCTTGGCGTCATGCTGCTGTCCCCGATCGCCCCGGCGCTGGCTGTCCCGATGGAGAACGATCCGAATGGCTTCGAAGGCATTCCTTGGGGCGCCGCCTTTACCGAATCAGATCAGTTCGTGAAAGTGGAAGAGGCCGGCCGAATCCGGACGTATGAACTAACCTCCACACCCAGGAAGCTCGGCCCGGCGACGGTGGAGTCGATGAAGTTCAGCACGGTCGAAGGCAAATTCGCCCGCGTCATGGTCCGGTATACCGGCAAGGAGACCCACGACCGGCTGCTGACATTCCTGCAACAACAATTCGGCCCGATCGATCACACCCCCGGCCAGATGGCCGGCGGCGCGGTGAAATTTTTCAACTGGCAGGGCCCCGACAGCGCGATCATCCTTCGCTACGACCTTCGGACGAGTCAGGGCGTGATTTTCTTCGAGAGCGAAGCGTTCCGCGTGAAGCTCAACGAAGGGAATTTACCTCCCGTCCCCTAACCGATCCTCTACCGCGTCCGCTCCTCCGCGGGAGCTAAGCCCCAAGGTTGATGGAATATTCGCGATCCTTGTCACACTTCGTTCCTGCATGATACCTTGATCGGTGAGTAACCACTCACTCACCGGACGAACGATGACGTGAAAGCGACGACCGCCAGCGCCCGCAATGCGAACCACGATCGCCAGACCAGCCTGATCTCCTCCGCCGCGAACCTGTTTGCCGCCAAAGGGTTTAAGGGTACCACCACCAAGGAAATCGCCAAGGCCGCGGGCGTGAGCGAAGCCCTGGTGTTTAAGTACTTTCCGACTAAGCGGGCACTGTACACCGCCATCCTGGCCGAAAAGGCTCCGCTGAGTGAACTGCTGAGCGCTGTGGAGGAGTTCGCCCGCAAACGTGATGACCATCGGGTCTTTACGCTGATCGCCAGCTACCGCATTCGCCCCGGAGCCGACCCCACGATGTTACGCCTCCTGCTCTTCAGTGCGCTGGAGGGCCATGAGCTGGCGGATATGTTTTTCGGCAAGCAGCACCGGGTGTTTTGCGACTATTTAGCCGGGTATATTCAGACCAGGATCGACGAAAAGGCCTTTCGTCCAATCGATCCCTTATTGGCGGCGCGGGCTTTCATCGGCATGGTGGTCCACCACCGGCTGCTGCACGAGATTTTCGACGTGCCTTTGCACTGTCCCCATAAAGACATTGTGTCCACCTATGTGGAATTGTTTTTGAAAGGCCTTCTGCCTTCATCCACCGATAAGAAGCGAGGCTTCACTCGTGTCCGGTAATCCGATCCGACGACATCCCATTGTCACCTTGGGCCTCATCCTCTTCGTCGCCGTCGCGGCCTTGGTCGCGTTCCGCCTCACCAGCGGCGCCAAGACGGACCCGCGCAAGAACCGCATCCTCACCGTGGGCACCATGACGCCCATCAGACAGGATCTCGACGTGCGGCTGAGCTATACCGCCGATTTGATTCCAAACCAGCTCGTGAACATTTTTTCCCGCGTGGACGGCTACATCGCCAAGATCTACGTCGATAAAGGCGATCTCGTGAAGGCCAATCAGTTGCTAGTCGAGATCGACCATACCGATTACATCCATGCCGTCAATCAAGCCAAGGCCAATCTGTTGTCGGCTAAAGCGAAGGTCGTCCAGCAGGATGCCGGGGTGCGGAATGCCACCCTCACGCTCGACCGCATGCAAGCGCTGATCAAAGACCAGTTCGTCTCCCAACAGGATCTCGACACCGCCCTGGTCAACCGCGATGCAGCGGTGGCGTTACAGGATTCCCTGCGTGCTCAGGTGCAACAGATGACCGTCGCCTTGGCCCAAGCGGAAACCAACCTGGCCTATTCGTACATCCGTGCCCCATTTGCCGGCTACATCGCCGAACGGAACCTCGACCCCGGCGCGTATGTGAGCGGCACCACGGCGAGCACGTCCACCGTCTCGCGCGGCATCTTGAGCGTGCACGACGTCGAAACCGTGCGCACGTTGATCGAAGTCGTGGAGAAGGATGTCCCGCTCGTACAAGTCGGGCAACGGGCCGACGTTCGCGCCGAGGCCTATCCCAATGAGGTCTTCGAAGGCCGGGTCACCCGTATTGTTCAGGCCTTGAACCGCGCCACCCGCACGATGACCGTGGAAGTGGATCTGCCGAATAAAGACCATCGTCTCAAAGGCGGCATGTTCGCCCGCGTCGAAGTCCTGGTCGGAAAACATCCCCAGGCGATTCAGATTCCGCTGGATGCCGTGAGCCGGCTCGAGGAATCCCAGTATGTCTATGTCGTCAAGGATGGGAAAGCCCACCAGGTACCGATTGAACTGGGCGCGCTCGCCGAGAACCGTGTGGAAGTCGTGAAAGGCCTTGCGGGCGACGAGCAACTCATCGTCTCCGGCAAAGATCTGGTCAGCGAAGGCGTGCCGGTCCAAACGCAGCCGATGCATGCCGGGAAACGTGAATCGTAACAGACACCATGTGAAAGGATTTCCTCCGTTGACGGTGAGCTCACATCCTCTCACTTCTAACGAGTCACCTCCCTCGTCTCCATCATGTGGCTGACACTCCTCGCGCTTCGAAACCGCATCGGCATCCTGATGTTGTCCCTGGCGATGGTGATTCTCGGGGCCACGTCACTCGAACGCCTCCCGGTCGATCTGTTCCCCAACATTCAGGTGCCGGTCGCCTTTGTTGGCGTCATTTACAAGGGCGCGCCGCCGCTCGATATCGAGCAGAGCGTCGTGTATCCCATTGAGAAGGCCGTCAGTTCTGCCTCCAACGTCGAACATGTGGAATCCTTCGCCAAGCAAGGCATCGGGGCAGTGCAGATTTGGTTCAACTGGGGCGCGGACATCAACGTGGGCCAAATGGAGGTGATGCAACGCATCACCCAGATTTTAAACAGCCTGCCCCCCGGTATTCTGCAGCCCTTCATCGTCAAGTTCGACGTCTCTAACATTCCGGTCGCGTTCGTGACCGCGTCCGGCGGCGATCTCGACGAACGGGCACTCTACGACCTGGCCTACAACACCATCGCCCCGCAAATCGAACAAATCGCCAACGTCGCGGCCGCCACGGTAGAGGGCGGGAAGATCCGGCAGATCAACATCAATTTGGACCCGGCTCTGCTGCAGGCGCGCGGCCTCTCCATCCTCGACGTCGTCAAGGCGGTGAAGGCATCCAACCTGATCCTGCCTTCAGGCGACATCAAGGCCGGGAACCTCGACTACAACGTGTTCACCAACACCCAGTTCAAAACCGTGGAGCCGATCAACGATGTCGTCGTCAAGATCGACGCGCGCGGCAATCCCGTGCGTGTGCGGGATGTCGGCGTCCTGACCGACTCCTCTGACATTCAAACCAACGTCGTCCGCACGGACGGCAAACGATCGGTCTATCTCCGCGTCAACAAGCAACCGATCGCCAATACGGTGGAAGTGGTCGATGCGTTGCGCAAAGCGATTCCGAAAATGATCGGCATCCCGCCCGGTGTGCAGTTAGGAATCTCCTTCGATCAATCGATTTACATCCGGCAATCGATCAAGAACCTCATCGAACAAGCCCTGCACGGATCGTTGCTCGCCGCGGCGGTCATCCTCTTGTTCCTGAGAAACCTCACCAGCACGCTGATTATCTCCGTCGCCATCCCGCTCTCGATTCTCGTGACGTTCATCGTGCTGTATTTCACCAATCAAACATTGAACGTCTTTACGATGGGCGGGCTGGCGCTGGGTATCGGCCGGCTGGTGGACGATTCGATCGTCGAGCTCGAAAACATCCAACGCCACTTGAATGTGGATCGGAATCGTTGGGATGCCATCGTGAATGCCGCCCGCGAAGTGGCCATGCCGATCTTCGCGTCCACGGTGACAACCGTCGTCGTGTTCCTGCCGATGTTTTTTATCGTCGGCATCGCGCGCCTCCTGCTGATTCCCCTGACGCTCACGATCGCGATCGCACTCTTCACCTCATTCTTCGTCTCGCGGACGGTCACCCCTGCCCTCTGTTACCGCTTCTTGAAGTCGGAGCAAGAGGCCCACCGATCGCTGCCAGCCTGGTTCGTGCGCATCATGCAGTGGAGCCAGCGCCGTTACGACGCCCTCGACGAAGGGTATGAGCGCAGTCTACGTTGGGTGTTGGCCCATCGCCGTACATTATTGGTGGCCGTGGTCGCGCTGTTCGTCAGCTCCCTCGCACTCCTGCCATTTATCGGGACCGAGTTTTTGCCGGTGTCGGATGAAAGCCAGTTCCGCATCGTCTTGCGCGCGCCCGTCGGTCAGCGAGTGGAAAAGACCGTCGACCAAGTCGCCGAGGTCGAACGGGTGCTGCGAGAAAAGATTCCGCCGGACGAGCTGGAAGCGATTGCCTCCAGTACCGGCGTGCTCGCCCAGGGTCGCTCGTCACTGTTCAATCCCAACACGGGGCCGCACACCTCGGTCATTTCCGTGTATCTGGTCTCGCCGGATCGGCGGCGGCGCAACCAGGTCGAAATCATGAACGCCGTCCGGCCGGCTGTGGTCAAACTGTTTCCCGGCGTGGCGATGTTTTTCGATCCGGGCGGTTTGGTCAAACGCGTGACCAGCTTCGGGTCGCAAAAATCCATCGACGTGGAAATTTACGGCTACGACTTCGAGAAGGCCCGCACCGTCATCCAGCAGGTCCAGGAGATCATGCACAAGATCCCCGGCATGGCGGACATCGAAGTCAGCCGCGAAGAAAACTATCCCGAAGTGAACGTAGTGGTGGATCGAGAGAAGGCCGCGCTCCTGGGGATCAGCGAAACGGACGTCGCCAACGCCGTCTTGTACTCGCTGAACGGCAATGGCCAAACCGACCCGATCATTTACACCGACCCGCAGAACGGCAATGAGTATTACATCAGCGCCTGGCTCGCGGAGGAACATCGTAAGGATCTGGCGGACATCGAACATGTCCTGCTCACGACCAAAAACGGCGAGCCAGTCTTGCTGAAGAATCTGGCCACACTGAAACTCAACGCCGGACCCGTGAAGATCGAGCGCAAATACTTTCAGCGCGTCGTCCACATCACCGCGAACCCGGTCGGCCGCGATCTCGGCGCGATTGCCCAGGACCTGGAAACCGCCTTCGGCCAGATGCAGTTGCCGACAGGATTCAGCATCCGGCTGGCCGGCCAGATCCAACAACAGCGCGAGACCTTCGAGGGCCTCATGTATGCCAGCGCCTTGGCATTGATTCTGGTGTACATGGTGATGGCCGCGCAATTTAAGTCGCTGATCGATCCCTTCATCATCATGTTCTCGGTGCCGATGGGCATTCCCGGCGTGATCGTGATCCTCTACCTCACCAACACCACGATCTCGACCTCCTCGTTGATGGGCATCATCATGATGTTGGGCATTGTCGTCTCGAACGGCGTCCTATTGGTGGACTACACCAACGTGTTGCGACGCCGAGGGCTGGATCTCTCCACCGCCGTCGTGACAGCCTCGCGGACCAGACTCCGACCGATTTTGATGACCTCCCTCGCCACAGTCGTGGGTCTCATCCCGATGGCGCTCGGGTTGGGGACCGGCAGTGAAACCAACGCCCCGCTGGCGCGCGCGGTGGTGGGCGGCCTCACCGTCTCGACAATCCTCACACTCTTCCTCGTCCCGACCGTCTACACGATGCTGGAAGAACGCTTCCCGCGACGGGCCGACGAACTAGGAGAGACACCGGCAGACGCTGAGTTGGCCGAGCAGCAGGCGTGACGGAAGGCTGAGAAACTACCAGACACAGAACCACATCATTGTCGAATTGCGTGGCCTACTGTTCTGGGGTTGGCAGGCTGTTAAGAGATGTTGTCCAGCAAGGCCGCAGGAAGCACGGCGACTGAGGCGTACCCGCTGGGTACGTCACAGGGAGACGTGCGACCGAGAACGCCGCTGGCGGCATTTCTCAACAGCCTGCTAGGGACGGAGACTGGGGAAGAGGGAAGCCAACTGCAGCGCCAGGCCCATGTCACCGCTGATGCGGAGGCGGCCGGTCATGGCGATCATGGTGCCGCTGACCTGGCCATTCAATACACGCAGGCAATCTTCGCCCGACATCGCCAGCGTGACATTCGGATCCGGGTGATTCCCTTCGGACACCTGGCAAGCCCCGTCCCGAACCTGAAGTTGGTACTGTCCGCCATCAGCCCCGTTCAGATCGAACTGGTAGACGACATCCAGGCCTTCGGCCGCTTCAGGGTCCAACTTGCCGGGGAGCGTGGCAAAGAAGGCTCGTACCGTTTTGGGTTGTGAGTGAGTCATGCGATGGCGCCCCGGCGAGAGTACGTCCCCCGCCGGGGCGGACGTACCAGACTAGTACCGCAACATGGCCCGATGGCTCGAACGACGGGCGCCGAAAAAGGCCTTGGAGAATTCTTCGACGACGGTCGGCTCATAGCCCTTGCAACTGAAAATATCGAGATAGGCGCTGTTGGTGTCATTGGCGAAGTGCCCGCTGATCAAGGAGGTCTCGATCAACTGCACCATGCTGTAGCCCGCCACGCGACCTTCACCGAAATTGACGATCTGGCAGGCGCCATATCGCTTCATTTCGATCAATTCGCAGAGCTGCACCACATAATCTTCAATTTGTTTGGGGTCGCGAATGCGTTCGGGAATGCAATCGTGGAGGTCAACGGAGGTGCAAATACCCCAGGCCTTGCCGGGTCCGACAGAGTCCGGATGGACTGCGGAGTCAGCAATCCTGGGTGAAGATGATGAGATGTCGTCGGAGGTGGCACCTTCGGCGTTGTGCATATGCGATACGACCTTTCTGTTGGGGGTGGTGGGAGTGGTGAAGCATGTCTATGCACTATACTGAACGATTAAAACACTGTAAATATTTATCTCGGAAATTTCTCACGCCGCGCGCACATTGACAAACTTGCGACCCCTTAGCGAGAATGCCGCCCATGACTGAACCATCCACATCGCCGTCCAACGCCCCGTCTCAGACCGCTGACTTGCCCGACCGCCTGTGCACCTGGTGCAAGGTGGCCATGACAAAACGCCTGGTCGCCGGCGGGCAATTCATTCACTACACCTGCCCCAAGTGCGTCTTTCAGCACACCACGAAGCGCGCCCCTAAATAAGTCTGCGTCAGCTGTCATTCGCCGGGTACAGGAGCCTGTGGGTACGTCGCCGGGAGCCGTGCGACCGAGAAAGCCGCTAGCGCCCTCTTTCATCACGCGGACAACCAGGCCGATCAAAGAGGTCGTCCAGCAAGGCCGCAAGGAGCATGCCGACTGAGGCGTACCCTCTGGGTACGTCGCAGGGAGGCATGCGACAGAGAACGCCGCTGGCGACCTCTTTCATCGGCCGTCACTCGTCATAGTACTTTTCGCGATAAATCGGACACAACCCCTTGGCGTTGATCCGGGCCGTCACGTCCTTGATCATGTCGCTCCCGCCGCAGAGATAGACGGCGAGATTTCTCACAGAAGTGATCCGCTCCTCCACCAACGCCGTTACGCGCCCGCTTGTCCCCTGCCACCCAGGCTCAGGTCGGGACAATGTAGTGGTGAAGGAGAAATGAGGATGGGCCGCGGCCAGTGTCGCCAGTTCATCCTGCCAATAGAGATCCCGCTGGCTGCGCAGTCCCCAGAACAACGTGACCGGTCGGTCCGGCTGTCGTTGTAATTGCGCCAGGATCATACTCCGCATGGGCGCGATGCCGGTTCCCGTTGCGACGAACAGCAGATCCTTCGTCCCGTCGTCGCGGAGATAAAAGGCGCCAGCGGGCCCCTTGAACGAGGTCCGCTCCCCGTCGCGCAGACCAAACAGGTAACTCGAACCGGGCCCGCCCTGAACCAGATTCAGGACGAGGAGGATCCGCTCTCGCTGCTCCGGTGGAGAGGCAATGGAATAAGGCCTGGTCACGGGGCGGAGCTGTCCTTCCTTCGGCACCTCGAACGAGACGAATTGTCCGGCTTTAAACGTGATGCTCGCCGGCTCCAGCAGGCGCAGCTCAATCGCCCGCACGTCATGCGTGAGATCCTCAACCCGACTCACTTTGGCCATATAGGTGTTCACGGCATCCAACCCGAGCTCAAATGATGGAGCGGGAAGGTCCGATCAACCGCGACCGGACGGCAGCAGCAGGTGCGTCTCATAACTCATGATACCAAGAAACGCAGCGAGGCCAAGATAGTACAGACCATAGCTGACCTTGGTTGAGAGCGGCACCTCGTAGTAGCGTTCGGGCAGGCCGGGAGGGCCTCCACGAAAGGTGGACATGACATGCGGGATCGCCATGATCGCGATCAGCAGCAACATGGGACTGTGGTTCATGACGAAGAGACCGATCAGGATCGGCACCCCCAGCCACCAGACCTTCGGGGAGATAATGGCGGTGATCCGACCGCCGTCCAACGGAGAGAGCGGAATGAGATTGAACAGATTGATCATGAACCCGGCGTAGGCCAGGGCCAGCAGCAGTTGGCTCTGGGTATATTCCGCGGCGTAATAACAAGCCATGGCAGCCACGGTGCCGGCAACCGGCCCGGCAATGCCCACATAGGCCTCGGTTTCCACATCCATCGGCTGCTCTTTGAGTTGAATCCAGGCACCGACGAACGGAATGAAGGTGGGAGCCCCCACATTCAGATTGCGCTGTTTCGCGGCGGCGTAATGGCCCAACTCATGAAACAGAATCAGGAGCACAAATCCCACCGCGTACCACCAGCCGAAGATAAAACTATAGGCGACCATCGACAGGAGCATGGTCCCGCCGGTGAGCGCGATCTTGCCGAATTTGAGGCCGCCGAGGAGCAGCAGGAGAATTTTCACGAGAGCGATCCTCCGCCCCCGCCAGACTGCTGGACTTGCGGTTTCTTCTTGAGGTATTTGGCAGCCAATCCGCCGAGCGCAATCACCAGCAACATCAACAACTTCTTGCCGGCCATCACCAAGGGAATGATGAAGGCCCACAGCTTCGCCAGCAAGCCGGACTTGACGGCTGCGCCCGCGATAAGCGCCGTCAGGCCGACCGCTGCCACCTTATCGGTCGTGCTGTTGAAGTCAGTGTATCGTTTCCCTTCGACGAATTCCACATTGGCCAGTAATTGGCTGACATGCGGCTTCAGCATCGGCAACTGCTCCAGCGACCCCACCATGTTCATGCTCAGATATCCCTGCCGCCCCAAGGCCAACGTGTTGTAATTGACCCCCATCGGCGAATCCCGTTCCTGCGCCGAGATCGCCCAGACCACCTTGTTCGCCGACTTGTCATAATGCGGCTTCTCTTCCCACCCGCGAATGATCAACGGTGGGAACCCCTGCGCCTGGCGGTTCTTGTTGTCTTCTTCCGTGCCTTCCTTAATGGAGGTCATGAGCGCATCGGCGTCCCAATTGGCCGCTTCGTCGTCTTTGACGTAGCCCGCATCGATATAGCGCACGACCATAAACCACTGCTCGCCTTCGCCGGTCGCCGTAATCAAGCCCAGCTCGGAACCGGAGGGGAAGTTCCCCATTCTCTTCAACAGCGCTTGCGTCTCTTGCGCGCCAAGGAACTGATAGCCTTTGGGAAGCTTCAGCAATGCCTGATCCCCCAGCTTCGCTTCGGTGGGCCCCTCAAGCCAATGCAGGCCAGACGGCTTCGGCTCATCGGCCAGTACCGGAAGCGCGACGCTGACCATCACCCAACACAGAAAGACCGTCATCAGACGAAAATGGCACCATCTCATGGCTTTGTCTCCTTCACGGATGGAGCAATTGAACGTGCTTCAGAATGACCATCGCTTAGATGGTGTCCGTTCGTTAGGCCTGCGCTTCACACAGGATTCATCATCCTACCTGAATACACCATGGAAGTGGCTGGCCTTCAGTCTTAGGATCGCACTGCTGGCGGACATGTCCTATTCTCTCCTTTCAGGCTTGTCGATCTTCCGCACCCACAACTCCACCACTAAGAGGGCGCTCGGCGGAATAAGGCCTGGCAAACCCTGGTCTCCGTAAGCCAGCTGCGGACTAATACGAACTTTGCGGTAGCGCCTACCCTCATTCCCAACAATGCTTGCTCAATTCCAGGAATGACCTGACGCCGACCTAATTCCACCTGGTAATCGACCAGGGTGACGCCGCCTTCTACCCTCAGCATGTGCGCCGGCACCGCATCGCCGCGATGTAACCACATGCGGCGGTTGTACAGACCGCGATTGCCCCGTTGAGCCTCGGGACCGTTGCCTTCACACTGGTCAAGGAATACGGGGGCCTTCGAACGTTTCATCGAGGCTAATACACCACCGTCGTCAACGACAGCGGCCCAACCGCCGTCTTGTCCAATACCTTGACCGCCACTCGCCCGATCACACGCCCGTCTTCCGCTTCCACATCGACCCGCCAGTCCCCCGGATCGAGTCCCTCCTTGAAGGTATAGGCGCGATAGCCGCCCGCGCGCCCACCGGAAATCTTCAGCGGAATGCGGTCTGCACCGGTGAAAGGCTGACCCGCGTCGGGACGGTAATACCAGTGATGATAGATCGTGGTCTTGAGCGCCACCGGCGCGAACACCGCCGTGAAACAATAGACCGGATCGTCGGCCGGAATCACGTTGTCCGACGTTTTCCACACCTCGTACCACGATTTCTCGAAGCTCAATTCATACCGATCGTCCGAGCGTTTCACCTCGTGATACATCCCGCCGAATTTCAACGACAGGGGGACGGGCGGAATCCAGTTCATAAAATAGAAGCCGACCAGTAACCCGATGAGCGCCATGGCCGGCGCTCCGGCCCACATCGCCTCGCGGGTCGTACGATCGGCGTTATTCCAATAGATCAACTGTACAACTCGCAACACGATCAACACGGTCATCACGGCACCGGCCAGGAAGATCGCCACGTTCATCCAGCCAGTCATGACGGGCAGGAAAAATGTGAAGAAGGCAAAACAGACGAGGGCATAGAGACTGACCAGCAACTGTATGTTCGACAGCCGGCTGCGAAGGAATTCATTCGCCACAAGAAACGCCACCAGAATGCAGAAGAACACGGCCGTCCCGGCAAATGTGGCGCTCTTGGAATAAAAGATGGCGTACGCGCTGAACAGACCTCCCAGCAGGAACTGGATGGCCATCGGGGCGTAGGGCTTGGCCTGCACGACCCATTTCATGAAGAAAGGCGCGTCCGGCGGGAGGTCGTCAACCGTGGCTTCCTGGGTCCCCAATCGCCCGGTCAGGACGATCAAAAAACCCAAGAGGCTCAGGTAGGCCAGCAACAATAGATTATCCCGAAGACGGTCGATGCGTGTCAGCACCAGGGTGTCGTACGTTACGCCGCTAAAGAAAAACAGGGGCGGCAGGTAGGGCTTACCCAAGACCGACTGAAACCGTTGTAATGAGACCATGCGCTAGATTTCAGGAGACGCAGGCGATTGTCAAACGAAGAGACGAATCAGACGATGAAATCGGAAGGCCACGATTGGGTCATACTACGCATACCCCAGTTCACCCTGCAGCGAAAATGTCCTAGCCATCACATCCACACGGCGGCTGCAAATGATCATCCAACAAGGCCGCAGGCTATGAAGGACCCGAGGCGTACGCTGTCTGGTACCTCGAGCCCTGGAACGAAGCGAGAACGGCGCCCGGGACCAAGTCTACATCGAGAGTCCGGCAGCTCAACATGGCCATCCAGCAAGGCCGCAGAGAAGAAAGAACCGAAGGCGTACCCTTTGCGGTACGTCGAGGATTCTTTCGACGTGAGAACGAAGCTGGGGGCCATGTTCAGCTGCCGGACTACATGAAGGGGGGCAGCGGGGCATACACCACCGGCATTCCCAACAGTCGCTCCAGCCATCCGGCCATGTGCTCCTCGTCCAAAGGCGCCCGATTCAGCCGCGCCTCCAATTGAAACCCGCCGGCTGTGCCCACAATGCCGATAATGGCGGAGGCATCCTCCCCGTCCGGCATCAAATCCTGAGTCTGGAACTCACAGAGGGTGCTATAGAGACGACCCTGGGGCGCGATGGTCTCCAACACTTCCGGCAATTCTCCCAGCGCACAATGCACGGAACAGCGATAGACCGTCCTGGCGCCCGGTTGCACTTCGGCAAAGGCCTCCAACGCCTGTTCGGAAAAGCCTGTCAGATAGGCCCGCACCCCGGCCAGCTGCGGCGCAAAGGTGGCGGCTAACCGGCTCGCCGGTACCAGAAACTCATAGGCGTCGAGGGAGTTGTACTCAAACTGGCAGGGCCCGAAGGCATCCGGCCAGGAACAGAAAAACGGCGTAGCCGGGTCCGCCGGCGCCAGCACCAGACTTCCCTTGTCGACGGAGGTCTCCACCGGCAGATCCAGCAGGGCGATGGCGTCGAGAAAGATCGCCCGTCGCTCGTCCACCCATTCCGCCCGTCGCGCGTCCTCCCGGGTTTCCCCCGGCGTCACCACTTCCTGCGTATGCAGGCGCACCCGGATAAAGGCATGGTTATGACGAAACCCCAGCCAGAACATGGACGCGGGATAGTGAAACCGCAAGCCGGGCTTGGTGCGCCAGGGATGGCTGATGGAGCAGTAGGTGCCGACATCCTGAAAGCGCTGATAGACGGTGTGATAGCCGCCCGCCAGCAGGAAAAAATCACCCTGCCAGGCTTCGCGGATGTGGAGGAGGGTGACATCTTCCGTGGCCCAATGGTCGAGCTGATCGAAGGCCTGGGGCGACTCGACCGCCCAATCCTCCACGTAGCAGATCACATCCTTGGCGGGGTGGGCCGGCTTCAAGCCCAAGGCTCCCAGCCGCTCGCCGACCGTCAGGATCTCTTGAAAGGTCAGCCGGCCGGCAGTCTCCCAGCGGCGTTCACGCACAACGCTCCTCCGCGGTCCCCGCGCCGCTGTCGATGCTCACATGCCTCACTTGGCCGACTTTAGCGCCCGGCCCTCGATTTTCGTATCGGCGATAAACCGCTCGATGCCGTCCTGCAAGAGACCGGACATGAGGTTCTCGATATCTTCGCTGGTAAACCAGAACACCAGCTTGCTCTGTTCGCCCTGGAGATTGCGCTGCGTGCTGCTGTCGTCCGCCATGTTCTTGGCTCGAATCACCAGGCGGCTTTCGCCCGTTAATTTCGTGTTGAACACGCGGCTCTTGGCGTTGGCTGAGAAGTCCCGAATTTCACCACCGATAACGATATCCGCGCCCGAGACGCCCACGCCTGCTTGCACCACCCGCGCATCCCAACCACGACGGTTCCAACCGCGCCACCGCAGGGCTTCGGCCAAGGCTTCGGCGATCGTGACACCGGGCGATCCCCCGCTGACATTGAAATTCGTGACCCCGCCGCCCAAATGGCTGCGCTGCCCGATCTTCGTTTTGTCCGCGCGATGGTCTTCAAACGGTTCGATGACGATTTTTAGCGGCTCGGGCTGGCCGCTCTGCACATACGGTTGCTGCGGTTGCACATTGAGCGACACCATTTCTCCGGTTCCGGCACAGCCCCAGAGCAGCGCCAATCCCACCGCAATACAAACCTGACCCGCGATTCGACATCCCTGTGCAATCACACATGCCTCCCCTGTCAGTATGTGGCCTTACTAAAACGCGCCCAGTCTACCCAACTCGCAGCCGGATGACAAACGGGAAGGACCCATTTCAGCAGGAAAATTCGCCGGCAGCCCAGGACGGGCAGGTACGATCCCTAGAGGCTGAGCAGAGGGAGGAGGCTTCGGAAGGTGTCCCGCCCGAGTTCCGGGAGGCGCCCCTCACGCAGGGCCGGGGAATCCAACGGCACGAACCGGGCGATTTTGAACCAGGCCCGCCCGGACAGCACAGCCGCCAGCTGGGCCTTCCGATCATGCGTGATCGGCAAGGTATAGCCCTCGCCCCGCTTCCATTCCCATAAGGTGGGCGCCAGCGAGAGCTCCAGGTCCTGGCCGGCGAACCGGTGAAACCGGTCGAAGAAGTTCTTTTTGCACTGTTTCACCTGCCCGCCCTCGACGATCATCGCAAATACCAGATGGTGGCCCCACCAACACAAGGAGCGAAAGGTGAACTTGTCGTCGCCAAGAAAATGTTTCGGATAGTCCAGATATTGGTAGGGGCACTGTTCCAGGCGCTCGCCCTTCACCGACTGCGCCTTCGCCGGATCGAAACCGGATGGCACCAGCAACGTCGCCTTGCCCAGGTCTTCCCGCAGACTGGCCTGGAGCGTTGCCAGAAGGGCCTGCACCTTGAGGATCGTCCGCTCCTTGGAACGGAACAGTTCCCCGTCCGCAACCAACGCGAGCTCGGTAGGCGTCAGAGACCGTTCATGCAACGGGAGAGACATGCGGGCTCATCGATTGAAGGACCATAAGGACCATGATGCCGATAGGGTTGGAGTCAGCGGTCAACCACACAGATGGCATATGAACATGTTCTCGTCGGATGCTCACACGAATCGTCCAGCAAGGCCGCAGACGACGACAAGACCGGAGGCGTACCAGTTCTCACCCGCCCACCCTGAGCTGCCGGGACAGCTCTTGCTCCGAGAGTACGTTGAGGATCTTGTCGAGACGAGAACGCAGCTGGCGGACTGTTTCAGCATCCGGCTACGCCTTTTGGAGAGACTCAAACTCCGACACCTGCATATCGAAGATGCGCCGGCATTCACCGCAGCGCAATCCGACCTGGTCGCGAATCACATCCAACTCCCTGATGGTCACGGAGACGGGATGGGCGCGTAGACAGTCTTCCAGCGATTCCCGTGCAGTAGGTTGTGCTTGAGGAGCCTCCAGCTCGCCGCCTAGCGGCACGGCGGCCACCCGCCCGACCACCTGGGTGGGGGTCATGAGATGCATCATGCGGCAGGAGGTGCAGGCGATCACCAGCCGTCCGTCGTCGTCAATGCGTTTGAGCGAAAGACACAAGGGATGGACAGCGAAACATTGTTGCACGAAGGCGCCGCTTTGAAACCGCTGTGCCATAACCACCTATTTGGTGAATCGGGAGACGCGTGGTGCGGGCTGCTTCTTCAGGGAATGGTCGACCGGATGCTCAAAAAGCCTGCCCGACGAGGTGAACAAGGGAACGCGTACTGGCCCGTACGTTCACCCTCTTCGTGATGCGAGCACAACGCCGGCGGGCTTGTTCAACATTCTGTCACAGCTTGGTCAGCCCCAGCATCATCAACACACCGAGCGCATAAGGAATCATACAGGAATACAGCACCGCATTGAATGCCCGATCCGGAGTATTCGACTGAATGGTGCGATCTTTGTAAATGAATTCGTAGGCGAGGATCAGCAGGGTGAGGGTCAAGACAAACACCCGGCTCGTACGCGGCCAGGTGTAATGGCCGCTCACGATGAAATTCGCCGTAAAGAATCCACTGGACACGAACAGCAGCGGCGCGAGCACGTACCGAAGGGTATGCGAAAAGAACACGTGCCAGGCAGGCCTGGTCGAACGCTGCTGCGGATCCAATAACAGGGTCATGACCCGACGGGCGCGGGGTGGCTGGATGGAGACGAAGGGACTTGTTTAACCTGCTCCGCGGCAGTCTTACACGTTTTGCAAATACGCGGGCGCTGCTTCAGGAAACTGAATTTTCCGCTTGCAAGGCAACTGTAATGGACGAATTCGTCGCAGACCGCGCAACGCGACCATCCCCCGCGCAGCATCGTCTTGTCGCGGTACAGGCCCTGGTTGCAGACCTTGCAGTTCCGGGGTTCGATCCCCAACAGCATCGGCTCCCAATCACCGCCGCCATTGCGAAGAATATTCATGGGGCGGAAGTATAACGAAGGGGTTGGAGAAAAAACAAGGAGTCCTCCGACTCATGAAAGCTTGTTTCGGGATGCCCAGTAACCGGGTTTGCGCTTCAAGTGCATCACCGCGGCTACATAGATTGTCCGCCCTTCGACGGCATAGATCACGCCATAGGGGAATTGCTGGACCAGATAACGCCGGAATCTTCCCTTGAGAGTTCGCCAAAGGTTGGGATGTTTCCGGATTTGGTCGAATGCCGCCTCAACGGCAACCAGAAACTCTTCGCCCAGACCGTGGCGGCAATCCTCATAGTAGAGAGCTGCCTGGCTCAATTCGGCTTTAGCTGCCGGATCGAGAAGCAGCCTCAACGACGGAGATCCTTGCGGATATCTCGCAACGACTTGGCGACTGACAGCGGCTTAGTAAGCTTTCGCTTCCAGGCGGAAAATCGTTGTTCTGCCTCTGCGACCCAGGCGTCATCCACTGAAGTCAGGCGTTCGCCGGTCATGCCTGCCATGAGTCGCTCAGCCAACCGTTCCCGCTCAGTCGGCGAAAGCTTCCGGGCCTGTTTTTCAAGAGCTAGGGCGAGGGTCGTCATCGGCTCCACTCCTTCAAAAATATCTCAGAGGCCCCACGCTGCTTTGGAAAACTCTACAACCTGCTGAAATTCTCTGCAACCCATACCCCTCCTGAGACCGGTATCGTGATTATGGCTTATGCATCCAGCATCTTACGAATCGTTGAAAAATCGCCGTCCGTCGGCATCACGAAGAGACAGCGGCCACCGCTCCGGGAAGCCCACACCTCCCCAACCGCTCGCTTATCCTCCGCATCGACACCGTCGAAGAGGTGTTTCCCTTTATACTCAACAGCTAACGTCCGGCCATCCGTCAACTGGCAGAGAAAATCCGGGTAGAACCAGTCCTTGGAGGTTTGGAGCCGAAACGACGTGGGTTTGCGAACCAGATTTCTCACCCAGAACCTCACCTGCGGCAGTCCATCGAGAAATTGCGCACATTGAAACTCTTCTGTGATCCGCCCTTCGGCCGTCTTTTCCGTCAACTCACCGGGTTTGGGTCCGAAGTAATGCTTCTGAAACTGAAAGCCGCCCTCATACACGCGGCTCGGCTCATAGCCCATGGTCTTGAAATTAGTCGTGCGCTCTTCGGTCACAGTGAGCGGTGAGTCGGATAGGAGCAGCATGTGAAATGACGCCTTCCGCTCACCTTCTCGATGGTCCTGAATACGCGCCGCAATTTCATCGCGGAGCCGGAATCGATCGAGCGCCAGGGTACCGATGTCCGCAATCCCATACTTCGCCGTCAGCCCACGAATAACTTTCCGAAGAAACTCTGCCGATTCCCCGACGGGAATGTCGTGGTGATCGATTTCCCGATCCAGCCAGGCGACGAGCCTTTCGAGGGACCAGTCGTCTTGACCGCTGAAATGAAACATCTGTTGGTGCAGCCTGCCGACAAAATCGGCATCGCCCGTATCGCCCATGAGCGTCGTCTGGACGTCGCCCTTCTGTCCGACATCGATCACCCCAACCTTTCCATACGGACGAGCCAGCGGGTTATACCCCGCAGGCAACGACGCATCTTTCTCGCTCAATTTCCAGGGGTGTTCGAGCAAAAAGGTGCTTTCGAACTCGTACAGCATGCCGTTGTCGGCAAAGCAGAGCAGCGGCACAAAAAAGTCTAGCTGCTGCTCGTACGGCGACGGCTGTCTCGGCTGTCCGCTTCCGCCGAAGGCCCGTTCCGCTTGACTCACTGCCTCAACGGCCACTTCCAGCATGGCTTTTGCTTCAGGCGTGCGGACACAACTCTTGACCCGCTCGGTATCATCCTGATCGAGCGGAACAACGATCGTGATCGTGCCGGCTGCAGCATCGATGCGTACCTTCCCTGCGAGGGCGGCTTCCTGTACTTGAGCAACGGTTGGATCGATCACCATCGGCGCGAACGTCACAGTCTGCGGTTGCACAGCGAGCGGCAGCGTGCCTTGCGGCACGGAGAGAATGATCCGTTCGGCCTCTGCCTTCGTGAACCCATTGTGTTCCAACGCCTCGCGCAGTTCCGCCAATACCGCTGTAATCGAATCCGAGACAGAGAAGGCATAGGCGCAATTCAGGTCAGGATGCCGCTTCGCCTGCGCATTCGGCAGTCGGAGAATGCGCCCGACGATTTGCTCAATCGCCGTGGCCGACCAGGTTTCCTTCAAGCTGCAGAGCACATAGGCAAAGGGGCAATCCCATCCTTCGCGCAGTTTTTCTACCGTAATGATGACGCGAACCGGGCATTTCGGTGAGGCGATGTCATTCACGGCCTTCAATTCATCGAGCCTGCCGACCGAGATCTTCACTTCGTCTTTTGAAAGACCGAACTCGCGCACTAACCGGTCGCGAAGCGGCTCGCAGGCATCGACCCGCTCAGCCTGAATCAAGAGAATGGGACGGATATATTCGGCCGTCTGCTGCCCCTCCAGGACGGCGAGCCTTTCCAGATCGGCTCGAAGCGTGATGGCTTCCGCCAGCAGTTGGTCCCGCTGACCCGGGTGTCGTGTGACGACCCGCAACGGCAACTTCACCATGTTGGCGAGTTTGAGTTCTGCCGCTGACACCCGGTGGAGCACATTGGAGGGAGTCTTCTCACGCGCCGGCGTCGCCGTAAACTCGACGATGCACGAGGGCAAGACGTTGCCGAGTGTCGCGAAGGACAGGTCGGTCCTGGCATTGTGCGCCTCATCCACGATGACGATCGGCCGCCGAAGCCGCAGCGCGTTCACAAGAGACGGTTTGGGGTTCCCATCTGCACCGGGGAAAAGATCCGCAAGGCGGCCGGGAGGGACCTGCGCCACATGGTCGGAAAATGCGCCGTTCTGGTCATAGACCCTGCGCCCGGTCGTATCCTCGACGCGGAACGATTGGATCGTGGAGACGATCACCACCGTTTGCCCGTCGATGGTCGCACGAGACAAATGTAATGCCTCATCGATGGTCATCACTTCGACCGCCCCACAGGCGAGTTCCAACGCCCGTCGGTACGGGTGGTGCGGGTCGCGTAGCGCATCCGCCGTTTGGTCGAGGATCGTATTGCTCGGCACCAGCCAGAGTACAACTGCTCGCTCAGCCCGCATAAACTGGCGCTGAGCCAGCCCCACCGCATGACAAGCGAGCAAGGTCTTGCCGCCGCCGGTCGGCACCCGCAAGCAGACATACGGCATGCCCTCCCCTAACCCTGCAGCTGGAACCGGAATGTAGAGCGCACCTTCACCAAACCGACGCGTGACTTCCCGGAAAGCGACATCCGGCTTTGTCGTCTGGGCAGCCAGGCGGAAGAAATCCCGTAGGGACTCCAACACGCGCTCTTGGTAGTCCTTGAGCGTAATCACGCCTTGCCCTTCGACTGGAAGCCGATCCGTGGCTTGGGCTGTTCCGGTGGCGGCTGCAACAGCGGCAGCAGTTTCTCGTACAGATCCAGTAACGCGGAGTCGTGCTCCAACAACGTCCGATCAATTTCGGCAAGACGCTTCAGAATGGCTTGATTGGCAGCAACATGCTCTCGTAAACGGACGAACGTGCGCACCACAAAGATACTCATCTGAACCGCCCGCTCGCTGCGGAGAATGTTCGCGGCCATGACGGCGCCATGCTCGGTGAATGCCCACGGGAGATAGCGCCGTCCGCCTCGAGAGCTAGTCGCAAATTGTGAGGGGTTCCCCTTATCCTCTTGAGTTGCACTGGCTTTCTGCCTTGAGGTCACAGATTGTGACCTCAAACACGATGTCTCCGATATGGTCAGTTGAAACGCGAAGTCTTCAGGAAAGCGGTCGGTGTTGCGCTTGACGGCCTGATTGAACGCTTTTGTCGTCACTCCATAGAGCCGGGCCAAATCTGCATCGAGGATGACTCGTTGATCCCTGACCACGAGAATCAGCGGCTCCAGGGATTCATGAATAGAGGCGAGCTTTCGGGAAGGCATAATCAGCTCACTTTGATCTCATACGGCGTCTGCCGAATCAGAATCCGTTCGGCTTGTAATCGGTCTTTCCCCAGCAGGCAGCCCGCGCAATAAATCACCTTCTGCCCCTCGAACTTCGGCAGCTTCGCCAGCACCGCCCGAGTGAGCACATTGCCACCCTGGGCACTCGTATCGTCGAGGATGCCGTTGTAGAGGAGATAGATGCCCACACCGCGACACTCGCCGAGAAAGGGTGATTTCGTCACGCGGCCCTGCGGCAAGGGCTCACCGGTTTCAGTGAAATAGACATGGCGGGCCAAATCGGCAAAACTTACCGTGTCGCGGATCTTGCCACTCTCATCGAATAGCGGTTCACCCAATTCACAATAACGAAACCCGCCGCCAAGCCCCTCCACCTGCTCCCCCTTCGCATTCTCGTAGCCCTCAGCCACTCGGCGCACCCGTTCGGCTGTAATTTCGCGGGCGATCTTCGCCTCCATCTCGACAAGAATGAAACGGCGCGGCTCCTGATCGGCTGTAGCTCGATTAAGTTTCAAAACTGCGTGACCGGTCGTGCCGGAGCCAGCGAAGGAATCGAGCACCAAGTCCCCAGGGCTGGTAGCAATTTGGAGTATCCGCTCAATCAAACGTGTTGGTTTTGGAGTGACAAAGACGGACGCTGAATCTGGGAACTCGACGAGTTGCAGCAGTTCTTTTTTTGCATCCTGGGTATGGCCAACATCGCCGTAAAACCACATTGTTTGCGGCACGACGCCCTGTTTAACTTCTGACAGGAACCTTTTTAGTTGGGGGATGGAGTTCCCGGTCTTCCCCCACCAAATTCTCTTGTCAGTATCACAGGCCTCAAATTTGTCTTTCGAAATCGTCCAGAAGCGACCAGTCGGAGGCCCGTTGATTACCCGGCCCGATGGGCATACCACAGAGTACAGGCCCTCGCTGTAAGGATTCCGCGCTGAAAGATCGCTTGTTTTCCAATCCCCTCGCGGATCGTTATCTCGATTCTTGTAGGCGGAGTCCTGGTCTTCGCTTCGGGGAACGAGATTGGGCTTCCAAGTTTCGGCGTTCTTGGCATAGACAACGATATAGTCGTGATCTTCGGAAAAGTGGCGCGCCGAGTTCTTCGGTGAATACACCTTCTGCCATAAGACGGTAGTGATAAAGTTGGTGGAACCAAAGATTTCGTCCATGGCGTACCGCAATGTATGAATCTCATTGTCGTCGAGACTGATGAAGATCGCGCCGTCTTCCCTAAGAAACTGCCGAAGCAACGCCAGCCTCGGATACATCATGCAGAGCCAGCGGTCGTGCCGGTCGAGCGTCTCGCCTTCCTTGCCGACGACCTTGCCCAGCCATTCACGGATGACCGGGCTGTTCACATTGTCGTTATAGACCCAGCCTTCGTTACCTGTGTTGTACGGCGGATCAATGTAGATGCACTTCACCTGGCCCGCGTAATAGGGCAGCAGTGCCTTGAGCGCCACGAGATTATCGCCCTGCACGATGAGGTTGCCCTCACCCGGCTCGCCGCAGGCAAGCTCTGGCACATCCTTGAGCAGGCGGAACGGCACCTGCTGGTGGTGATTGACCACCGCTTCTTTCCCGATCCAATTCAACGTGGGCATGCAACAATCCTCTGAGCCTGAGCCGCTGAGGGATACCCGTTCCCGTGGGGGAAATCAACTGCCTGGCATGGATCTCTCCCACCATCTTGAGGTCTGAAGCCAACGAGGCCCTTCTAATGCCGGGGGTGCACGAGCAGGAAGACGAGGGGCACCGGCCCCATTTCAGGCTGACTCAAGTGATCGAGAAGGTGAGAGAAACTATCGCTGAGGATAGCCGATATCAGGGGTGTTCCGGAGGAACATGAGGTTCGATCGCCGAGATCAAAGCCGGGACATCATGAACTGCAATCTCCCAGACCCTCAGGAGGTCCAGACGAAAATAGTCATGCGCAATGCGATGGCGCATGGCGATCACCTGTTTCCAGGGGACTGCAGGCAACTTGGCCCTGGCTTCTTCAGAGACCTTGCCGGCAGCCTCTCCGATATTTTCCAGTGCCTTGGTAATCGCATGTTGATGCAGGCCACTCTGCCGGAATTGCTCCCATGACAGATCGGCACGGAATTCAATGACACGCCTTGCCGCGATCAGCATATCAAGCAGATACGCATCATCCCGCCACATAGATGGTTTCCATGTGAGTCAGAATATGCTTCCGCCTGATGTAGTTCGGACTCTCATCTATGAGTTGTTTCTCAACCAGATCGATCGGACGTCCCAGTAGATCCCCGAGCTCCGCTTTCATATCGAGCATTTGCTCGAAGCCCCAGTGGGTATCCGGCGCAAAGGTCACGAGGACATCCACGTCACTGTCAGGCCGGAAATCGTCCCGTAACACCGAGCCGAATAACGCCAGCTCGGCGATACTCCATTTTCGGCAAAACAAAGCAACGCGGTCTTGAGGAACAGTGATTTGGATGTGTTTCCTCATAGTACACCCTGGATTAATTCCTCTGAGGGATACCCTTTTCCATGAGGGAAATCAACGGGAGCGCCAGCCAATCGCCATCACAGGGTCGGAGGGGCGAGCGAGGCCTGACCGCCAACAGCAGATCCGATCCCCCACATCTGATGTAGGAGCTGGGGAGAGCCGCAGCCGGACTCACGTCCATCACAACAGCAAGGCGAGGCTGCATCAGGCCGGAGCCGTCCGCTCGCCGTTTCGACGACATCCCCTCCAAGCTCGCTCGTTTCCTTCCCAGGTAGGGGAGCCCGCAAGCGGCTCTACCGCGCGCATCGAGCGAGCACCGCCATCTATTTCAGCTGCTGATAGTTCTTGGTGCGCACTCTGCGAGCGAGGAGCGGCTCGCAGGTGCCACCCCTCTCAATTGACACTCCTTTCACCCTTTTGCTACTCTCCGCCGGTTCCGATCCACTCATCGCCAATGTCCTGTATCTACCCATGAACATTACAGACTATCTCGAACAGAAGCGGCTGGCAGTGGACCATTTTCTCGATCAGGTCAGCCCTCCCGCTGCCACACCACCGACGACGCTCCATGAGAGCATGCGCTACAGTCTCATGGCGGGCGGAAAACGCGTCCGGCCGATTCTCACCATTGCCGCCGCCGAAGCGCTCGGCTCGACACCGCCAGGCCTGATGGCCGTGGCCTGTTCGCTGGAATTCATCCATACCTATTCTCTGATTCACGACGACTTGCCCTCGATGGACAACGACGACTTTCGCCGGGGCAAACCGACCAATCACAAGGTATACGGCGAAGCCATGGCGATTCTGGCCGGTGACGCCCTGCTGACCATGGCCTTCGACCTCATCAGCCGGCCCGAGCTCATGAAAGGCTGTGAGCCCATCCGGCAGGTGCGTATCCTTCAGGAGCTGGCCTACGGATCCGGCAACATGGGCATGGTGGGCGGGCAAGTCTTCGACATTCAGGCGGAAAATCAAGACATCGATCTCCCCACGCTCCAAAATATTCACAAGCATAAGACCGGCATGTTGATTCGCGCCGCCGTGCGCATGGGCGCGATTGCCGCCGGAGCGACGGATCGGCAGCTCGATGACATGACTGGGTATGCCGAGGACATCGGCCTGGCCTTCCAGATCGCTGACGATGTGTTGAATGTCACCGGGACGCGCGAGGAACTGGGCAAAAATCCCAATACCGATGCGGAGCGCGGCAAGAAAACCTATCCGACGTTTTATGGCGTGGACGGCGCGCGCAAGCTGGCGGACGACTGCGTCACCCGCGCCATCGGCCGGCTGAGCACATTCGGCCCTTCGGCCGATCCGCTGCGTAACATCGCGCGCTACATTACGTCGCGAAAGAACTAATCGTCGCTCGTGAAGCGAATCATCCCTCATCGCTCGGCTTACCTCCTCGTTGAACGCTTCCCCCTTCACGCTTCACGCTTCACGGAATTTCAGGCATGAAAGCGCTCGTCACCGGCGCGACCGGATTTGTCGGCGGGGCTGTGGCCCGCGCGCTGGTCAAGGCCGGGGTGGACGTCCGGGTCATCTCCCGCGCCGGCGCGGATCTGCAAAACCTGGCCGGGCTTCCGGTCGAACAGGTGCACGGCGATCTCCGCGATCGTGATTCCCTTCGCCAGGCGCTCCGCGGCTGCCGGCAGCTCTATCACGTGGCGGCGCATTACGCGCTGTGGGCCAAAGATTCCTCCATCTTCTACGATATCAATGTCACCGGGACCAGAACGCTCCTTGAGACAGCCCGCGAAGTGGGCATCGAGCGCACGGTCTATTGCAGCACCATCGGCGCGATCGGCCTGCCGCCGGGCGGAGGGCTGGGGACGGAAGAAACGCCCGTCTCCCTCGAACAAATGGCGGGACATTACAAACGCTCCAAATATCTCGCTGAGCAGGAAGTGCTGAAGCTGGCTCGTGAGGGCCTGCCGGTCGTCATCGTGAACCCGAGCGCGCCGGTCGGAGAAGCAGACGTGAAGCCGACCCCCACCGGCCAGATCATCGTGGACTTCATGAAGGGCCGGATGCCCGCGTACATTGAAACGGGCATGAACCTGATCGATGTCGACGACGTGGCCCAGGGGCACCTGTTGGCAATGGAGAAGGGCCGACAGGGCGAACGCTACATTCTCGGCAATAAGAATCTGTTGCTGAACGAGGTCTTCCAGATCCTCAGCCGGATCACGGGTGTGAAGGCCCCCTCTGTGAAACTGCCTCGCCTGGCAATTCTGCCACTGGCCTATGCAAATCAATGGTTCTCGAACCTGACCGGCGTCCCGCCCCGCATCCCGCTCGAAGGGGTCAAGATGGCCAAATACAAAATGCATTACGACTGTTCGAAGGCCATCCGCGAACTGGGCCTCTCCCAAACTCCGGTCGACGTCGCGCTGGAGAAGGCGGTACGGTGGTTTCGTGAGCATGGCTACGCTTGATCGAATGCTGAAAAAGGCCTTCGGCTGCGTTCGCGGCTCGACAAGATCCTCAACGTACCCTCGGAGCAAGAGCTGTCCCGGCAGCTCGGGGTGGGTGGTTGAGAACTGGTACGCCTCCGGTCTTGTCAGCGCCTGCTGCCTTGCTGACAGACCTTTTTGAGCATCCTCGACTTGTCCAATGGAATTCTTCTTTCTGTTTCTCAAAACGATTTGGTTCCGCCCCTACGTCTTTGCTTTCCTCGCGGCGTTTCTCGTGTCAGCCATCGCACTGATCGGCTGGCCGCGAACCTGGCGCTTCTGGGTCATCAGCTGGGTTACGGCATTCGTCTGCGAGTATTCCTCCACGCGTAACGGCATTCCGTTCGGCTGGTACCATTACAACGGGTCCACGGTCGGGCAGGAACTCTACTTTTCGAATATCCCGTTCATGGACTCGATCTCGTTTTCGTTTCTCCTGTTCGCCAGCTATTGCCTCGCCCTTCTGTTGCTCCTGCCGGTGGTACCGGGCCATCGGGGGCCAGGCTTACCGCTCCCTCGACTGTCGTTTTCGCTCGCAGACCGAACGTCATGGCCGGTCTTCACTCTCACCGTCTTGTTTTTTGCGTTGATCGACATGGTGATCGATCCGGTGGCACTGCGCGGCGACCGCTGGTTTCTCGGCAAGATCTATTATTATCCGGACCCGGGCGTGCATTACGGCGTGCCCATGGCCAACTACGCAGGGTGGGCTGTCGTCGGCGCCATTTCGCTGCTGATCTACTTTCCGCTCGACCGCCGCCTCCCCTCCACGCTGCCCCCTCAGTCACCTTCCACCACTCATCGCCTCTTGCTGGGCGCGGGCCTCTACTATGGCGTGCTGATCTTCAACCTAGCCGTCACCTTCTGGATTGGTGAGTCCTTGCAGGGCACCACCGGCCTCTTGATGTATGTGCCGGTCACCGCCATTCTGTTGCTGCGCTTACTCACCCCTGCACCGGCCTCCGCATAGTCACGCGCGGTTCGGCTTGTGGCAAAGGCGGTCCGATTGGCATTCATTCCAATGAGACTGTATAGTGGTGAAAGGCGCGATGCCTGCGCGGGAAGGCTTGTCGTTGATGAAGAAACTCTGCGGACTCTTGATGATCGGTTTCCTGGCGACCCTAGGGGTCCTCGGGTGGTTCGGCTACCAATCGTATTCGACTGGTTTTAGCGCCAAGGCCGAACCGAACGAGTTGGAAGTCTTGCTCGCCAGACAACTTCGGCACCTGGCCATTCCCTTTGAAAACAGACGACTCCGCAATCCCCTACCCGTGACGCAAGAGTTGATGAAGGATGCCCGCGCCCATTTTGCCGACCATTGCGCCTCCTGTCATGCGAATAACGGCAGCGGAGAGACCGTGATCGGGAAAAACGTCTACCCCAAAGCGCCTGATATGCGTCTGCCGGAGACGCAATCCATGTCCGACGGAGAATTGTTCTTCATCATTCAGAACGGCATCCGCTTCACCGCCATGCCCGGCTGGGGCACCGGTGATCCGGCCAAAGACAGCGGAAGCTGGCAACTCGTGCACTTCATCCGCCATCTGCCCAGCGTGACCGAGGAAGAGCTACAGGAAATGGCCGCGTTGAATCCCAAGACGAAGAAAGAATTACAAGACGAATCCATGATTGATCAATTTTTAGGCGGAGACGACGCCGCCGCATCCAGCACGACCGGCGCGCACCGCCATTAATACCCCAACGAAAGGATCTTCCCGTGACATTCCTTCGCCGCTTCATCTTCGCACTCCTCCTCGTCTGTGCCCCGGCTCTCGTAGCCGCGCATGGCACCGGTCAGCATGTGCTCGGCGTCGTGTCGGCCATCGATGCGGCCCATATCGAAATCAAAACGCCCAAAGGCCAGATCGTATCGGTTCGTCTCACGGACAAAACGCAATATAAGGTGCGCAACCTGCGCCGCCCGAAGAGTCCGCCTCAAGTCGGAGACCGGGTGGTGGTCGAAGCGGAGAAAGGGACCGATGGTCTGACGGCGACGGAAGTCCATTATTCCGATTCCCAACCGAAGGCCGCCCAATAACGAACCATGCGCGTGTTTCAGCTTTCGCACAACCAGCACGGCGGACCGGGCGGCGATGGTCTTCGCCCCCTGGTGATGCGGGTCCTGATCATGGGCCTCGCCGTCTTTCTGGCCGTAACCATCGTGCCCGGCATCGAGTCCGACAGTCTCGGTGCCGGAGTGGCGGCTGTGCTGGTCCTGACACTGTTGAACAGCCTGATTCGCCCGCTCCTATACCTGCTGGCGCTTCCGCTGATCGTCGTATCGCTCGGGCTGTTCATGGTCGTCATCAACGCCTTGTTACTGCAGTTGACGGCGGCGTTGGTCAAAGGGTTCACCGTGACCGGGTTCGGCGCGTCGTTCTGGGGCGCGCTCGTCATCAGTCTGGTCAGCAGTCTTCTTAACATGCTCCTGGTGGTGGAACAGAGCCGGGTCGAACCAAGCCATCGCCCGCAACGTCCACCGACCATCATCAATCCCGATGGATCAGAGCACTCGTGAACGCTGCGACTTTCCTTGAGTTACTTTCCTATGACTGTTACAATGCGCCCCGACGCTCGATCTTCACCGCGGAGAGCGCACAACCTATAACGAGCATCGTGTTTCGAACGTGTAGCGGGTCAGGGTTCACGGTCAGCGCGAAGGCGCCGATCGACAATCGCCACCCCCTGCACAGTCGGAAGCATCCTGCATAGAGGTCGATGAGTCCCCCAGTCGAACCAGCGAAAGCCACAGCGGACACCCATCTTCAACGCACCCTGACCTCCGTCCTCAACGGATTGCCGGCCGATGCCGCGCTGGTCGCGATTTTCCACCAGGAACAAGGGCCGCTGACCACGCAAGTGCATCGCGGATTCACCCCGCGCGACGTCCAATCGATCGGCCGCACCTTGTCGTCACAGAAGGTGCTAACCGCCGTGCCGGTGGGGAATGACCCCGAAGCGTCGCGCACGATGCGTCTTCGCTTGATCACGCCGGGCGCCAAGTCGCTCCTCGGCGTCCCGCTCCGCCACCGCAACCGCACGTATGGATTTCTGGTCATCGGACGGAAAGACAATGCGGTCTACGCAAAAAAAGACAAGACCATGCTCGAGCAAGCCGGGGATGACATCACCAAGGCCCTTGAGCGCGACAATCTCTTCGACCTGAATGTGCTGCTCAGCCGTCCGCTGGTGGTGCAGGAACCGCAACCGGTCATGGCCGCGCCGGATGTCTATACTCCGCCGACCTCTCACGCGACACCCGAGATTCAGGGAAAGATCGTCACCCTGCTGAATGAGCTCAGCAAAACCCTGGCTTTCGATCGCGGCTGGATCGGCTCCTATGACCCGCTTGCCGGCAACGTGGAAGTGTTGGGCATCGCCGGGGAGCAAAAGACCGATCCCAAAGATCAGAAAAAGGATCTCAAAGCAGGCCAGCGACTGACGCTCGACGCCTCCGCTGCCGGCTGGGTGGTGCGTCACCGGAAGCCGCGGGTCGACCACGACCTCGCCTCCACGCAAGGCCGCTTTCTCGACCACAAGCATTTGTACAAAGACCGATTCCAGTCATCGTTGGTGCTGCCTTTCTTCTTGCGCGGCCAAGTCGGCGGAACCATCACGCTGGCCTCAAAGGAAGCAGACCGGTACGCGGTCACCGACGCCCGCTTGCTCGAGCCGATCAACCTCAAACTGGTCGATCTCCTCCAAGCTGCGCCCCCAGTGGCGACCGGCGCTCCGAAAGCCGAAGGCGCCCCCGATTCCGAAGCTGATCCCACGGCACTGGTCTCCGCCGAGCCGGTCATCAGAAAACAGGAGCGACAGGCCGCCATTGGAGAGTTCAGCGCGTTCCTCGCGACTGAAATCAGGGAACCGTTGGGCTCGATCCGCGCGCAATTGGAAGAAGTTACGGCGGAGGGCATTCTCGATTTCGATCCGCAGACCCGTGTCGAAAACGCGATGCGCGACCTGATCCGTATTGAAGCCATTCTGAATGAAATCCTCGATTTTGCTAAACCGCTGGATCTCACGCGCCGGCTCTGCCGCGTTCCTGAAATGGTTGAAAACGCGTTGACGGTGGTCGCCACTGAACTGGAAGCCACCCGCATTCAAGTGGTCAAAGAATATCCCCAGCTCCTCGCGCCGGTGCGCGCCGATGAAGCCAAGATGCAGCAGGTCTTCCTCAGCATCTTCAAGAATGCGATCGAGGCCATGACTCCGGGCGGTATCCTGACGATCACCATGAGCAACCAGCGGGCCGGAAAACATCTGGAAGTTCAGATTCTGATCAAGAACAACGGGACGCCGATCCCGCCGGAACATGTCGACAAGGTCTTCGAGCCGTTCTTTACGACAAAGCGATCCGGCACCGGCCTCGGGCTCGCCACGGTCAAAAAGATCGTCGAGGAGCATCAGGGTAGTATCGGAATTTCCGGCACCCCTGGAGAGGGCACGACTGTGACGATTCGCCTGCCCGGTGTGAGCCGTGGGCCTGTACACCGCTACCGTGGCCGCGGACGCCGCCCGCCGCGTCGCCCCACCGCCGCATCCTGATTCCGCCCTCGTTACTCGGGCCTCGAGCTGGCAAGAAACTTGTTCTGCACGTCTAGCCTTGCCTTAGCCCGCAGCACGTCCCAGGCTTCTCGCATCGACCAAGCACGCCACCACTCTTTGCTATCGAAGGACAGGCGTGGTGCGTCGCCTCCTGCGCGCGTCCAACGAAGGCCTTCCCAGGCCGCGCGTTGCGCGAGCAAAGGAGGGTCCCTTATCCGTCCTCCTCTCCCCCCTTTATTCTTGACACGGCTTCTTCAGGCAGCTAAGATTCCGGCACTCTTAAGGCTTTTAACGTCTATATACTCGACCACCATACTTTCACATTCTTTCAAAGGAGTAGGGGTATGAAACTCGTGATCGGCAGCGTCGCGACCCTTGCAGGTGTATTGTTTCTGTGTTCGATGGCCTCCGCAAACCCGGCGCTGTTGCCGAAGCACGAAGGTTATCCGATGAAGAACGACGGCAGCCCGGTGAACGGACAGCCGACAGCTAACGATCCGGGACAGGGCGACGCACGCGGGGAATCCACCCTGCTCAAGTCTGCGAATTCGTCCTCCAAGCATGCCGAACAGAAGTTGACCAAGACGGACAATGCGCGGATTACCGAAGGTCAGGGCGCAGGCCGCCTGCCAAACGTGCAGGGTCCGCAGATCAAGATCGAGCCCCCGGTGACCTCCGCCACCAAGATCACCGGCGAGCGCAAGATCGACTAGTTTTTTGTTCTTCAATTCCGTCCTACGAAGGGGAAGCCGCACACCGGCTTCCCCTTTTTTATTTCCTCGGGAGCGACCGTTTAGCGATGGGACGGCGAGGCCTGGCTGTCTCGGTCGTCAGGCGAAAGCGCCAGGGCTTGTGTGCCCACTCGCCGGCGTAATCCACACCGATACGCGGATGGGTGTTGAGCAAACTATCTGGCAGGACCTCGCCACGATCCTCAAACCAGAGCGACTGGCCGAGCGTCAGATCGCAGCGATTCAACCGGCGATCGATATCGAAAGCCCGCGTTAAACGCCCCGGGCCATCGATCAATTCTCCTTCGCATTCCACAGCTCGAAGGAGAATCGCCGCCGGAAACCCCTCCCGCTCCGTGACCACGTTCAGCATTTCGTACATGCCGTAGCAGAGGTAGACATAGGCATGCCCCGGCGGACCGAACAACACGTCGGTCCTGGCCGTCCGCCCCTTCGAAGCATGACAGGCCTGATCCTCCGTGCCGATGTAGGCCTCCACTTCGATGATCCTTCCGGCAATCATCCCACTACCCTGCTCGCGAACAAGGTACTTCCCGATCAACGAACGAGCCACCTCGAGGGTCGGACGAGCGAAATAGTCACGAGGAAGGATCATGGCCACTCCAAATCAAGGTGTCCAGGGAAGCTCGAATCGTAAATGCCGATGCCGCAGCCTTTCAATCAGGGCGAGGGCTCCATCAGCACCAACCTTCACGGTGAAGTGGGATCGAGCACACGCCCCGGAATGAGATATCCCGTCACATATTCATTCACGGCAACTGGCAGTGGGGTAACCGGTGCGGAATATCCCGTTTCGCGAAGCTTAGTGATGTCGGCACACGTGAAATATTGGTACCGCGTCCTCAGGTGTTCGGGCATGTCGACAAATTCGATCTGCGGATCGCGTCCCATGGCCTGAAAGACTGACGTCACTAACTCCAGCCAGGTGTGCGATTCACCTGAGCCAATATTAAACAGTCCTGACGCGCGCTCGAGCCCCGCAAGATGCAGGGTCATGGCAACCGCATCTCTGACGTAGACAAAGTCTCTACGCTGCCGGCCGTCGGGATATTCGGCTCGATAACTCTTGAACAATCGCACCCGTCCCTTGTCCACGATTTGCTGCCACGCCTTGTAGACCATGCTTCGCATGTCGCCCTTGTGGTCTTCATTCGGGCCAAAGACGTTGAAGTATTTCAAGCCAATGATGTGCGACAGAAGCCCGTGTTTCATCGCGTGACAGTCAAAGAGATATTTTGAAAAGCCATACGCGTTCTGTGGACGGAAGCGGGTCACATCGCGCTCCGTGTCTCGCATGCCTTCGTGGCCATCGCCATATGTCGCAGCCGAGGATGCGTACACGAATCGTGCGCCGATAGAGAGCGCCCAATAGGCCAGACGCTTCGTCAGCTCATAATTGTTACGGATTAAATAGGCGACATCTTGCTCGGTCGTCGACGAACAGGCACCGAGATGGAGAACCACGTCGAACTTGTCCATCGTTCCCGCCTCGATGCGGGGCCAAAATTCGTCGGCCTCACGGTAATCGCACATCTGCAAGCCAGTTAGATGCCGCCACTTTTCGCTGTGCCGCAACCGGTCAACGACGACCACATTGTTGCATCCTCGTTGGTTGAGACCCCATACGACCGCACTGCCGATAAACCCCGCCCCACCGGTTACCAACACACGGCAATCTTCGAAACTTCGCGGCACGTCACCATCCAAGAACATAGGCGAAGACTAGGGGTGCCACGATGGTCGCATCGGACTCGATAATGAATTTTGGTGTGTCGATCCCCAGCTTGCCCCAGGTAATCTTTTCATTCGGAACCGCTCCGGAGTACGAACCATAACTTGTCGTTGAGTCGCTGATCTGACAGAAGTAACCCCACAACGGAACATGGTCTCTGCGGAGATCTTGATGCAGCATCGGCACCACACAAATCGGAAAATCTCCAGCGATTCCTCCCCCGATCTGAAAAAATCCAAGTGAACGGTCCTTGGTGATGTCCGTGTACCACTCGGCCAGCTGCATCATGTATTCGATACCCGACCGTACGGTGTGCACATTCTTCACCTCACCCGACAGGCAGCGTGCTGCATACATATTGCCCAGCGTGGAATCTTCCCAGCCGGGCACAAAGATGGGAAGCTGTCGCTCTGCTGCCGCATGCATCCAACTGTCACGGGGATCGACTTGATACTGCGCGTTCAGTGTTCCATCGACCAGAAGGCGGTAGAGGAACTCGTGCGGAAACGCGCGCGTCCCGGCCCTGTCAGCGGACACCCATTCGTTGGCTACCGCAGCCTCGATGCGTCGCATGGCTTCGGCTTCAGGGATACAGGTGTCGGTGACACGATTCAGGTGACGCTCCAACAGCTTCTGCTCATCTTGCGCCGTCAGTTCGCGATAGTGCGGAATGCGCTCATAATGTTTTTGTGCGACGAGGTTGAACAGGTCTTCTTCCAGATTCGCCCCAGTACAACAGATCGCATGGACCTTGTCCTCGCGAATCATCTCCGCCAAGGACAACCCCAATTCCGCCGTGCTCATGGCACCGCCCAGCGTCACCAGCATCTTCCCTCCCGCCTCCAGATGGGCACGATAAGCCCGTGCGGCATCTTTCATGGCGGCCGCGTTGAAATGCCGGTAGTGATGGTCTATGAACTGGGTCATGCTTCCTAACTTCATACTGCGCTCCCTTCTCTGTAAAGCACATGCCATGATGTCGACTTGGTCATGCTCAGAAATACCAGGCAAGGCCCGCCATCACAAACCGTGGATTCCCCGGCACAAAGTGCGTGTCGGCGATACCGGCCGCTTCGTTACGCAGGCGCGAGTCAAAAAAGAACGTCGCTTGCTCCCATTTTGTATTGAACAGATTCTGCACAAAGAGAAACGCCTCCAACCGGCCGTGCGGCAGTTTCACCGGGAGTTGATATCGCTCCGACAGATCAAAGGTCGTCCAGGACGGCGCCTTCGCACTGCGGTCTTCGACTAACGGCCGAACGCCGAGATAGGTGGCTTGAATCTGGGATGTCAGTCCTTCGGGCCAGCGCAACAACAACGCTCCATAGGCCGTCACTTCCGGCGCCAGCGGAATCGCGCCTCCGTTCGTGAATTCCGCCTTGGTCCAGGTCACGCTGCCGTTGAAGTAGAGCGGCCCCCAGACTTGGCCACGGGCGGCAACTTCCATCCCACGTCGGCGCGAAGCCCCACGGATCTCTGTAGTCCCCTGATCCCCGACAAAGACAAGTTCCTGCTTCAGGTCCAGCGCCCACAAGGTCGCGATGAGTTCGACCCCGTCAGGCCCCCACGGCTTCGAGCGAACGCCGACTTCGTAATTTCTCGCTTTGGCCAAGGGAGAGGCGGCTTGGGCAACCGCTGAGCGGGCGTCATTGCTGTGGTAGCCCTCCCCGTAATTGGCAAAAAACTCCGTCCTGAACCAGGGCCCCAGAATGACGTTCATCTTCGGCAGCACAAGCCCCGAACTGGTATTGCCCGCCGGCTGTTCCGCACAGGTTGCGCAGCGGTTTCGCACGTCGAACGTGAAGACTTCGGTGCGGACGCCTCCGGCTAGTCGCAACCAGGGCGTCGGCTGCAGCTCTAATTTGAGAAAAGGCGCGTAGGAGGCCTCAACAATCGTGCTGTCCACGGTTGTTCCCAGCGGCGCCCGTTTAACTTGTGGTGCCAGGCGCGCATGGATGTCGTCCACCCGTGCCTGCAACCCCACGGTCGCGGCCCCGTCCATGTCGAAGAACCGCACGAGCTGTTTGTAGCCGACATCGCCGCCGTAGACCACGCGCCGGTCCGATTGCTGAAAACCGTCCCCGTTGACCGGATCGTTCAGAAAAAAGGTGAAGTTCGTAAACAAATCAAATCGGTAATACTGGGCATAGGCGTTGGCGAAAAACCGGCCTCCTGACGGCATGTCGTAATGGTAATTCATGCGGCCCGTGCTACGCAGCGTCTTACCGCCTTCGCTCGGATCGATCGAGCCAAAGCGATCCAACGAACCATCATGCACGGCCCGAAGCGGAATCTCACCGGACCCATTCCACTGCGACTTCTGAAACGTGCCGGTGATGACCAATTCGTCACGGCCCAGCGGATTCATCGTGGCCTTACCCAATAGGTTCCCACGAAAATAGCGGTTGTCGTTCTGGAACGGCCCGTCGGTGTAGTAGCCTTCCGCTGCGAACAGCGTCCGTACCGCATCCTTTGTCGGCGAGAACATCAGGAGATGGCGCTGGGTGTTGAATTGACCGCCGGCCGATTGAACAAGCCCTTCTTTCACCACCTCACGGGTGCGAAAGTTCACGGCGCCGGCCGTGGCGAAATCACCATACTCGGGCAGATAGGCCCCTTTGTAAACATCCACGCCTTCGATGGTCTCGGGAATGATGAAATTCAGATCGGTGTAACCCTGCCCGTGGGCATGACTGCGCAAATTAATCGGCATGCCGTCGGTGAAGAACGCGACATCGGTGCCATGGTCGGCATCGAACCCGCGCAGGAAGTACTGATCGGCCTTGCCCGCTCCGCCCGAATGTTCGACCGCAATGAACCCGGGGATGAGCCGCAAGACCTGCGCCGGACGGCCCTGCGGCTGCATGAGGTATTCCTTGTCGGGAATGAACTGTTGGGAGGAGGCCGCCACCGGTCGATCGGCAGAAACAGTGATTTCAGGCACTTCCAGATCCGGTACATCCGGGTCATGGGCATACACCAGCATCGTCACGTCGCCAGACCACATCACGAGTATGACCCCTAACCACCAAGCCCACCGATTCATCGGTACCCCCTCAGATCAACCGAACGAACAAGTGTTCGCCATAAGCCACCGGGCGCCCCTGGAGGCGCCTTCAGACCTTCGTGATCTGACTGTCAGGGAAGAGAATGCGATGAACGATCCGCCTCAGCCAGCCGATCTGAGGAGAACCGCAATGCGTTGAACGGCATGATCGATTAACGCATCGAGGGTTCGTCCCTCGGCGCCGACGACTTCAACCTGCCGTTTATTCACAGGGAGGAGCAGTTTCTTTGCAGGGGAGGCCAACACAACCTGCGCTAGCACGGGGGTCACTTCTCCCAACATCGCTCCCGGCATGAGAAGACTCAACGAACCGACGATCATATCCGCGGCATGGAGCTGTCGATGGATCACCTGAGGCGCCGTTTCCGTTGAGGTCGCTCCGGCACGCGCCATGGCCTCCGCGGAGATGGGATTGAGCCCCAACCCAATGATGGCATGCCCTTCGTCCGCAAGGGCGCGCATCCCCTCGATCATTCGACTTCCGAGTCCCCCACCACGACCATCCACGACGCAGATCGTCATCAGACGCTCAGCCCTTTGCCGGTCGTCGTCATGGTCAACTTGCCATGTTTCACACCTTTGACGCTGAGTAAGGCATCAGCGATCTTGCGGATGGCGGCCCCTTTGCCCCGCGCCACCAAGACCTCCAGGCAGTGATCATGGTCCAGATGCACGTGCATCCCGGCCATGATGTGCCCTTGGAAGTCGTGCTGAATGTGGGTGAGTTTCCTTGAGAGGTCCGGCACGTGATGGTCATAGACAAAGGTGATGGTCGCGATGGTGTCCTTGTTCTCATTCCACTCTTGGCCGACCAGACTATCGCGAATCAAATCGCGAATCGCCTCAGAGCGGTTGGTGTACTTCCGCTGTTCAATCAGGCGATCGAAATCCACGAGAAGCTGGCGGTCGAGTGAGACGCCGAATCGCGCAAGTGTGTCCATGACGGTCCCTTCCACGTGCTACAAATAAATTTTTTGTAGCACCGCGACGCGGGACGCGTCAATCACAAAGATGGCTGGCTGTGCGGAACTCCGGAGCGGAGGGTAATCATCGAAATTTCCGGCGGTACCCGGAAGCGAACCGGTAGGATACTCGTGCCGATGCCCGTACTCACGAACAAATGCCGCCCGCCTTCGACGACATGCCCAATGGCATACCGTTCTCCGAATTGAGACGGCACCACTGGTCGTCCCAATCCCGGCACCGCCACCTGTCCTCCGTGTGTATGGCCGGCGATCGTCAGAGCGACCCGGTCAGGGATTTCAGGGAACACATCCGGATTGTGCGTGACGACGATGACCGGGCTCGCCTCATCCACGCCTGCGAGCGCGCGGCGGACATCATGCGCCGCTTCCCAAAAGTCGCTGACGCCTGCCAACCAAAACGGCCGCCGGTTACACAAGAGCGGGATCGCACGATCCTCCAACACCGGAATGCCTTCATCTTCGAGCGCTTTTCGTACACGGGCCCCGTCAAGCCACCAATCGTGATTCCCTAAGACGGCATACACTCCCAGGGTCGCCTGCAGCGATCGCAAGACCCGGGCGCTTGCTTCGGGTTCGACAAATTGTCCGCCCACCACACCTTGGATCACGAAATCCCCGGCCAGCAGGATAAGGTCAGGATGTGCGCGATTGGTGGCGTCCACCACCTCCTGCAATTTGTCGAGATCGTTATGAGGTGAGCCGGTATGCAGATCCGCCAATACCGCAATCCGCAGGTCGCCCGCAGCGGCGGGCCAACCGGGCAGCACGAGATCATATTCTCGGGTGGACAGAGACGCGGGTTCCCACCAGAAGCCCCAACCAGCCAAGGCCACCAACAGGCCAGCGAGGAGAACCCCAGCACTGCGAGCGTTCCGTCGCCCGACTTGCACGGTCGTTTAAGACATCGACCTCATTAGAGGATGGTGACTGTCTGGGAAGGCTGCACTTGCAGGTGAGCGGACCACCGGGAGGCAGGTGGGGAAACGAGGGGATTAGGCAAACAACTGCAGGGCCGTCGAATCAGCCAGAAGACCTTCGCCCTCCCGATCGATGAGTTGTAGAAACAGTGCGCTCAGCTCGGGGTCGAACTGTGTGCCGGCATGGCGTTCGATTTCCGCCCTCGCCTGCACGAGCGTCAACTGCGCTTTATACGAACAAGGATGGGTCATGACGTCAAACGCATCCACGAGCGCGACGATGCGCCCGGGCAAGGGCGTCTGAACATCCTTTAACCGATGATAGCCGGTGCCGTCCCACCGTTCATGATGCGTCAACGCAATTTCACGCGCCATCATCAAGAGTGGTGACCGGCTATCGGCCAAGAGCTTCGAGCCGATCTTGGTGTGCGTCTTCATCGCTTCCCACTCAATCGCGGTATAAGGACCTTCTTTCATGATGATGGCATCGAGCAGGCCGATCTTCCCCACATCATGCAGGGGAGCGGTTTTCTTGAGCATGTCTATCTGATCCGGCGGCAGCCGCTTCATTTCCGCGAGCAGCATGGCGAGACGGCCCACACGCCAGGCGTGAGAGCCTTTCGGATCGTACCGGTATTCGGAAGCCATGACCAAGCGATTGAGCAGATCCAATTGCGTCTGCTCCACCACTTTGGTGCGCAACCGGACCTGGGCTTCGAGGTGCTCGTTGTGCATCCGCAACTGCCCGTGGAGACATCTGGTCTGCAGCTGGTTCTTGATCCGTAACACCACTTCGGTCGCATCGACGGGTTTCTGGATGAAATCGTTGGCCCCTTCGGTGAGCGCCTTGTGTTTTGTCGGCGCATCCAACTCACCCGTCACGATCAAAATCGGCACATAGTCGTCGACGGGGATGACCTGCTTCAACTGCCGCATCACGTCGAACCCATCCATGTGCGGCATGCGCATATCGAGGGCGACGAGATCCGGCTTCACCCGTTGAAAGAGCTCGAGCGCATGACGCGCATCATTCGTGATCGTCATGCGGCTAAAACCGGCCTGCCGGAGAAAGGCCTCCATCAATTTGGTGCAATGGGCTTCGTCATCGACCAACAACAGTTTGACGGTGCTCAGATCAAGATCTTGTATGGCACTCATGCCGCTCCTCTGTTCGCTGATTCCTACGGTGGAGATTATCACCCTCAGGCGGCATCGCCAATGTCTTTCCCGCTCTGCGCAGGGAGCGAACCGGGGAACGTGAGCGTCGACAACGTCCGCTGCAGCGCCGCCATGGTCAACGGCTTGCTCAGCTCCGCATCGACGGCCGACGAAGAAGTCTCCGTGACCTCAATCTCGTCGCCACCCGTCAGCAGCACGACTGGAGTTTCCGGCGACACCTGTTTGATGACTTCAGCCAACTGTCGCCCGGTCATGTTGGGCATGCTGTGATCGGTCACGACCAAATGCACCCGCTCGGGGTTAAAGCGCTTCACGGCTTCGGCCGCGCTGGTCACCACCTCCACACGATGGCCGGCCACTCGCAGATACTCTCCGGTCACACACCCCACCAGCGGATCATCGTCGACCACGAGGATCTGCAGCCGTACTCCAGCCAGGTTGTTGCCGTCTTGTTTCTGACCAGCCTCCTGCTGCGCCTGAATCGGCAAACGGAGGCTGAACGTCGTGCCGACCCCGACCGCACTGGCGATATCGATCGTGCCGCGCAGCCGCTTGATAATCCCATAGACCATCGCCAGCCCGAGCCCGGATCCCTTTTCGCCTTTGGTGGAAAAAAACGGTTCGAGGCAACGCTGGCGCACCTCTTCGGTCATCCCGGTGCCGGTATCGCTGACTTCGAGGCGCACATGGTCGCCGTCGACCTTCGTCCGTAGCGTGATCGAGCCGCTCTTCGACATGGCATCCACGGCGTTGAAGACCAAATTCGTCAGCACTTCCCGCAACTCCGATTCGTGTCCAGCCACCGGAGGCACCGAGGCTAATTCGGTTTTGATCTCAATGGCCACCCCGTTCGCCAAGGCCTGATCTTTCCATTTGGGCTGGCTCAGCTTCACACTCTGCTCGACCAGTCGATTCAGGTCGACGATGCCGGTGATGTCCGCATCGAGACGGGGCCGGTAAAATTCGCGGAGACGGCTGACGATCTTGGCCGCGTCTTTAGCCGCCAGGTTGATGGTGTGCAGATATTCCTTCAGTTGCGCCGGATCGGCGGACAGTTGCGGAGCAATCAGCAACAGTTCGCTGAACCCCATAATGGGCGACAGCGTATTGTTGAAATCATGGGCGATGCCGCTCGCCATTTGCCCCAAGGCGCGGAGCCGCTCCTGTTGCACCATCTGCTGTTGCGCATTCTGCAAGTTACTCAACGCCCGTTCCAGGCTCGCATTCGTCTCACGCAGCGACGTTTCCGCCCGCTTCCGTTCCGCCAGGTCCGACGCGTTACTCAACGCGACCGCCACCTGATCGGCCAGCTGACGCAATTGCATGCTATCCTCGGAGTCCATCGTTAGGGCCTGCCGATAGCTCATCGCAATCGCACCCAGCAGATCCCGCGACCGGAACAGCGGCAACACCCTGAGGGACACGACACCTGGCCCGCAGAGGGTGGCGAATGGACCGGCTGCTTTCACGTCGGTCAGCGTGGTGCCGCCTTCGTGAGAGGCCAGCATCCGGCGCTCGTCCCCACTCACGGGCACACCCCGCATCGATGTCGACGTGTTCTTCGCCCCTACCCTGGCATAGAGCCAGCCACGCGCCGGGTCAGACGCATCCATCAGCAACACGGCGATGCCTTCGCACGGCGACACGTCACGCAAGCGCCTCAACACCGTATCGACAATGCGACTGGGATCCAGCACCGACAGCACCGAGCGGTCGATCTCATGGATGGTGGCCAACTGGGTGAACTGCTGATTCAACCGGCTGGCCATGGCGTTGAACGAGGCGGCCAGGGTCTCGAACTCGTCGCCGCTCCGTACCTGCACCGGCGTCGAAAAATCTTTTGCAGCGATCCGTCTGGTGCCCTCCCCCAACTGCTCCAGCGGCACCGTGAACTTTCGGATCTGAAACACGCTGACGAGGGCCGCTGTAAACACCGCGACGATGACGGACAAGATAAAGTTTCGGCGGAATTCATTCGCGGACTCCTGCACCGAACTCATAGGCTTGCTCAGTACCACCACCCAAGAGGGGGTGGAGAATTTGGACCGAAGCGGGATGGCCCAAGACCCGGCCAGGTTCTCATCCTGGCCATCTCCCCACTTGAAGTTCCCGGCGCTGTTTTCGCCCTGAGCCAGCCGCTGCTGTATTAGCGTTGCCGATGCCCCACCACAATACAGAACCATCCCGGCTTGGCTAAAGATACACAGTGCAGTGTCCTGCGGCGGCGCCAAACTGCCGTTTACGTCCCATAAAAAGTTGTACTGAATCTCCGCCACGACGGCTCGCCCATCTGAAGCCGAGAGCTTTGAGAGAAAGAAGCGCGATCGGTCCACTCCACTCTGCTCGACGGTGAGCAGCGTCTTACCTTGACGAAGCAGTTCCCGGTCCCCTCGGGTAAAGACCGGGAGTGACTGCAGCGCACCGAGGAACACCGAGGCCTCGCCAGCTTCGGAGATAGAGGCTACCCCAATAAAACCGGAACGGCTCTGCAACCGTTGCGGCGACAGCTCCCTAGCTTGCCCCTCACGCTCACCTACCGGCTGCTGCGCAATGGTCGAGGTCAGTTCCTCGTCTAAGAGCAGCAACCGTTGGTACAAGGCCATGCCCATGGCCCTGCTTTGCTGCCGCATATGTTCCTCGGCCTGCTGCGTGAGCTGGTCCGTCACTCGGGGAAGCGCCACCACACTCAACACGGCGACCGGCAAGAGAGCGCAGAGGATGAAGAGAACAAAGACGCGGCGGGCGACACGGCTGTGGAGAAAATACCATTCGATCTGCACAAACCCTCGGCTGCTAAAACTCCACGGCTAAGCCAACAAAGCTGCCGTCGTTCGCACGAATAACATCGTCATGGCTTTTCTTGGCCGTGAGGGGTTCCACACTTTCCCCATCTTTGCCCATGCTGTATAGATCGTAGTCGGAGTTGATCGGGTGCAGAAATCGGTCTTTGCGGGGTTTGCCTTTGCTCGCGTTGCCCGCTCCGTTGCCATTCCCGTTTGAACTTCCTGCGGCATACGCTTCCTCGGGGAGGATCCAGTGCCAGGCTCCCGTATTTCCACCCCCGCCGCCATTCCCGTTGTTGCTGGGCGCGGTGTTTGTGCTTGATGTCCCACTGGAAGCGGCACCGTTTCCACCACCGCTGGTTCCACCGGAGCCGTTCCCGTTTCCCCCGCCGTTCCCTCCGCCATTGCTATTCCCACCCGCATTCCCGTTTCCGCCGCCATTGCCAGGCAAGCTCAACGCCGCGATGTTCAAATATTCGTAGGCATTGCCCCAAGGATCGACGATCTCCCCGGCGCCCGCTTCGGCGAGCGTGCCCGGGAACACATCATAGGAGGCTTTGTAAGAATCGAGGGCGCGAGAGATGTAGCGGATCTCGGCAATACAGCGTGCGAGCCTGGCCTTATCCAAATATCCGAAGTACATCGGCACGGCTAAGCCAGCTAGAGCGCCGACAATCACCGTCACAAATGCCAACTCGACGATGGTAAATCCCTGCTGCCGACGATCGAACACAACGTGGGCCATGGCGAACCTACAATCCTGCGGCGGTGGGCAACGGCGCGGGGCGCGGCTCAGCCGGTTCAGACTTGGTCTGGAACGGCTCCATTGCCTGCGTCAACTGTTCGACGGTGGCGCGCAAGCGATCGGCCTCCTGCTCCACCTCGCGTAACGCCCCGCTGGCGACTGCAGCCTTCAGTCGCTCCAACTGCGAAGCCATGTCGGCATGGTGCGCCTCGATTCGTCCGATCTTTTCCCGCAACGCGCTGACCATTTCCCCCAGACACTGGGCTTCGGCGTGCAAATAGTCGCTCTTGCGAATCGAGGTACGCACGGTGAGATCCCCGCTTGCCACGGAGTGGAAAATTCGGCGGAAGCGATAGAGCGGGCCTGCGATGCGATGCGTAAAAAATACTCCGTGCACAATTAATAACAACGACACCACCGCCACCGCCGGCCAGAACCGGCTGTGCAACAGTTCGAATTGATCGGCCACTCGCTGCGCCTCCACCGAGGACAGCGGCAGGTGATCCAGCTGCAACATCAGCGGAAGAAACAACGCGCCGGAGACGGCCGCAATCACCACCACCACATACAGGAGGCTCAAGCCCAGGAATCGCGGCTGGACCGTATCCCACAAGAAATGCCGTCTGAAACGTGGCCGGCTCATGTGGTCGCCGCCTTTTTGGTCCAGACCAAATGGTCCTGGTTTTTAAATGTGATGCGTCCGCCGCCGGCAGGGTCATAATAAAACGACAACTGATACTTCGCCTGCTCGGCATCCTGATAGGAGACGACGAACAAGGTTCTGGATCCATCGCGATCTTCGTCGACGTTCGTAATCATATAGCCGTCAGCCGCGAGGGCACTGGTGCCGAAGCCGATTCGGGTTTGATCAATGAATATATGTTGATCGGCATACCCATCGATGGTGGTTTCCCACACGCCGACCAGATACGCCGGTGCCTGATCCGGTTCGGGAGCACAGGCCGCACACAACCACAGCATCAGCAGACCACTCACCGCTCTGATCGACCACACGACTCACCTCTTCATGGGTAGTGCCGGCGAAATCGACTCGACACCCAATCAGTATGTCGCAGCTCTGCCGAAATTCAATGTCTTTAGAAATTCCTACAGGGAGACGAATAAGGCAGGACACCTGACGAAGCCCGGGCATGGGCCGGGGACCAGACTGATGTGCTGGGGAAGCAGCTATTCGCTTTGGATCGGGATGTACAGCAGGCTCCCCTGCCTGTTGATAAGCAGGAGCGCGAGGTCCGTTGAACGAAGCGGCTCGGCGAGCCGCTGAAAGGTGCTGAAGTTGGGAATGGGCTGTCGATTGAGTTCGAGCAGCAGATCGCCGGGCTGCAGCCCCGACACTTCCGCCAGACTGCCGTCTTCGATATCCGTCACGACCAAGCCGGTGTTGGCAGGAAGGTCCATCTGCCGGGCCAACGCAGGCGTGATCTCATCGACGATCACGCCTGACAAGGGATGCGCCGTGGGACCGGCCGTCTCGGCAGTCTGCGCCTTCCGCTGCCGTTCACGCGGCGCTTCCTGCACGGTCAATTCCGCTTGCATTAGCCGCGCATCTCGCAGCAGTTCGACCCGGTGTTTGCTGCCGATGGCCGCCGCCGCCATGAGATTCCTCAGATGGCCGCTATCCATAACATCGCGACCATCGAACCGCACGACCACGTCGCCGCGCTTCAACCCCGCGCGTTCGGCAGAGCCCTTGGCCTGCAGATCGGTAATGATCGATCCCTTCACGTCCGGCAGATGAAAAATCTTGGCGAGCAAGGGCGTCACATCCTGAGTCGACGCGCCCAGAAATCCTCGCACGACACGGCCCGTCTTGATGAGGCTCTGCATGGCGGTCCTGGCCATGTTGCTGGGAATCGCAAACCCCACGCCGACGCTCCCGCCCGTGGGGCTGGCGATGGCCGTGTTGATTCCGACTAACTCTCCGTTCGTATTCACCAACGCGCCGCCTGAATTCCCGGGATTGATCGGCGCATCGGTCTGAATGAAATCCTCCACATCGGCAACACCCACATCGGCTCGCCCGACTGCGCTCACGATGCCAAAGGTCACCGTGCGGCTCAGGCCGAGAGGGTTTCCGATCGCCAGCACAAAATCTCCGACGGCCAGCGCGCTGGAATCGCCCCAGGCTGCAGTGGGAAGCCCGCTGGCATTGATTTTCACCACGGCCACATCCGTCTTCGGATCGGTGGCCACGACGCGACCTTTGAACTGCCGGCGATCGGCCAGGATCACTTCGACGTCCACCGCATCGGCCACCACGTGGTTGTTCGTGATGATGTACCCGTCAGACGAGACAATCACCCCGGATCCCTGCCCGTACTGGCGGCGAGGCGGCACATCCTTAAACATGCCGAACGGCAGACCTTCATCGCTGAACCCCTGGTCGTGCACCATGACGGTGGAGGCGATACTGACCACGGCAGGGAGGACCTTGGCAGCGGTGGCTCGCACCTGCGCCTGCAAATCGCCGTTCGTACTGACCTTGGAGAAACGTGGCGTCAACAGATCTGCGGCTGACACAAGCTCATCCGGCCAGCTACCCAGCAGCGCGCCTACGATTCCCAGAGCCAACAGGCCCGGCTGTGATCGACGTAACGGCATGGTGCGAAATATCCTCAGAAACGGCAGGCCACAGCCTAGCACGCGACAGGAACCTGCACACGCAGAACTCATAAATCGGTCTGCCGGAGGCGCAAGGCGTTTGAAATCACGGATAGCGAGCTCAATGTCATCGCGGCACTGGCGATCATGGGACTGAGGAGGAGCCCGAACACCGGATACAAGAGCCCGGCCGCAATCGGCACACCAATACTATTGTACACAAAGGCGAAGAAGAGATTCTGTCGGATGTTCCGCATGGTCGCTTTGCTCAAGCGGTAGGCCCGGACGATTCCTCGCAAATCCCCTTTCACGAGCGTCACGCCGGCATTCTCCATGGCGACATCGGTGCCTGTGCCCATCGCAATCCCGACATCGGCCTGGGCCAGGGCGGGCGCATCGTTGATGCCATCCCCGGCCATCGCCACGACCTGACCGTGCCGTTGAAACTCTTTGACGATCCGGCCCTTGTCGTCCGGTTTGACGCCGGCTCGAACTTCATCCAATCCCAATTCCTTGGCCACTGCCTGCGCCGTCACCGCGTGGTCACCGGTCACCATCACCAGGCGAATGCCTTCCTGCCTCAACAGGCGCAGCGCCTCCGGGGTGGTCTCTTTGACCGGGTCGGCCACGCCCAGCAATCCAATCGCCCGGCCCTCTACCGCCACCAACATCACGGTCTGCCCTGTCTGGCGCATCAATTCGGCATTGGCCTCCAAGGCGGCCAGCGCTGGTTCGTCGCCGACCTTGAGATCCCGCAACCAGTCGATGGTGCCCACGGCGACTCGCTTTGTCTCGACGGTCGCCATGACGCCCTTCCCTGCTTTCGACGTGAATCCGGTCGCCGGCTCCAGCGTGAGTCCTCTCGCTTCGGCCCCGCCGACAATCGCATTGGCCACCGGATGTTCGCTTCCCCGCTCCACTGACGCGGCTAGCCGCAACAGATCCGTTTCCGACCAGGGCGGCATGGCGCTCACCACCCGCAGCTTTGGCTTGCCTTCCGTCAACGTACCGGTCTTGTCGAACACCAACGTAGTGACCTTTTCGATCGTCTCCAGCGACTCAGCCTTTTTGAACAACACGCCGGCCGACGCCCCGCGCCCGGTCCCCACCATGATCGACATGGGCGTGGCCAGCCCCAACGCGCAGGGGCAAGCGATGATCAACACCGCGACGGCATTCAACAGGGCATGGGCCAGTCGCGGCTCCGGTCCCAGCCACGCCCACAGGACGCCGGTGACGAGCGCCACACCGACGACGACCGGGACAAAATATCCCGCGACGACGTCAGCCGTGCGCTGGATGGGCGCACGACTGCGCTGCGCCTCCGCCACCATTCGGACGATGTGGGACAGTAGCGTATCTGCGCCTACCCGATCCGCCCGCATCACCACGCCACCCGATCCGTTGATGGTGCCACCGGTGACCCGCTCCCCGGCAAACTTTTCGACCGGGAGAGATTCACCGGTAATCATCGACTCATCGATCGAGGTCGAACCTTCGAGAATCACTCCGTCCACCGGCACCCGTTCACCCGGGCGAACCCTCAGCCGCTGGCCGACCTGCACCTGTTCCAGCGGCACATCTTCCTCCCGGCCGTCATCGAACAACCGGCGGGCGGTCTTCGGCGCCAGGCCGAGCAGTGCCCTGATTGCGCCGGTCGTGCGGCTCCTGGCTCGCAACTCCAACACCTGCCCCAAGAGGACCAGGACCGTAATCACCGCCGCCGCTTCGAAATACACCGGGACGGCGCCGCTTTCGAGATGGAAGGATTGCGGGATCGACGACGGAAATAGCGTCGCGATCACGCTATAGAGATACGCCGTCCCGGTGCCGATCGCGATCAGCGTGAACATGTTCGGACTGCGATGCACGATCGACGCCCAGCCGCGCTGAAAAAACGGCCATCCCGCCCACAGCACCACCGGCGTGCTAAGTACGAACTGCACCCAGGCCGACTGGGTATCCGACACCAGATGTTGCACGGGATGACCGGGAAGCATGTGCGACATGGCCAACAGGAACACCACCGTCGCAGGCGCGAGGGCTACCCAGAACCGCCGGGCCATATCGACCAGCTCCGGATTCAATTCCTCCTCAACCGTGACCGTTCGTGGTTCCAGCGCCATCCCGCACTTCGGGCAGGCCCCCGGCTCCGCCTGGACGACCTCCGGATGCATCGGGCAGACATATTCCGTCTTGGTCGGCAGGGGTTGCACGGAATCCGGCTCCAGGGCCATGCCGCATTTGGGGCAAGGGACCGGCTTGTCCTCCAACACTTCAGGACACATGGGGCAGACATATTTGGTTCCCGGAGGGACCGGGGTGGCGGGCATCGTTTCTTTGGTGGCACCGGGCGCAAGATACCGTGCGGGATCGGCCCGGAACTTTTCGAGACAGCCTTGGCAACAGAAGAAATAGGTCGTGCCTTGGTAGGCGAATGACCCGGCCGCCGTGGCCGGATCCACCGTCATGCCGCAGACCGGGTCGATGACAGGTGCCGCGGCGGGACCGGCGGGTGAAGTCCCCAACATGGGTAACGCCTTCCCTCCAAACTGGCGCGGCGGTGTCGAGACAGGGGCGGCGACATGAGCCAGGTACCGAACCGGATCGGCCCGAAACCGTTCGAGACAGCCCTGGCAACAGAAGTAATAGGTCCCCTGCTCATGGACGTGAGAACCCGCCGCCGTGGCCGGCTGAACCGTCATTCCGCAAACCGGGTCCCGTTCGCCGCCCGTGGCCGCGTCTTGAGCAGGCATCCCCTGCATCATCGGGAGCGAGCGGCGACTGGTTGGATGAACGGCGGCTCCGGCTGGGGCGGCCTGCTTCACGTAGTGCGTCGGCGCCGCGCGGAACCGGTCCCGGCATGAGAGGCTGCAAAAATGATAGGTCTCTCCCCCATATTCTGCATGCCCCGCCGCCGTGGCCGGCTCGACTGTCATCCCGCAGACTGGATCACGTGCCATGCGCTCGCACCTCGTATCTCGTCGTTCGACTCTCGCTCCGGACGATGAACGCTTCACACTTCACGGGATACGGCGTCTACTTTTTGCTGTCTCCGTCCAGGATGCTCTGGATGATCAGCTTCAAATTTTCCGGGTCGATTTGCTCCACCTTGATGTTGCCGTCGAGCAGCACGGTCGGGGTCTGCTGGATCTTGATGCGATCGCCCCATTTCCGCCCGTCTTCGAACGCCTTCGCCGGTTTCGCGCTGGCCAGTCCTTCTTCGAACGCCGCCGGATTCAGCCCGACCTCGCGAATCAAGACTTCACGAATCGCCTTGTCGATGATGCCGACCTTGTCTTTGTGAATGGTCCGGAACAGCGCCCGCTTCATCTCATTGCCCTTGCCCATGCTCTTGGCCTGTTCATACATATCGAAAGCAGTCGGCAATTTGCCGGGAATGACAGGATACCCCACCATGACCGCGTCAACTTTGTTCCCGAACTCCTTTTCGAGGATCATCAGCCCTTCGCCATCGAACCGGTGGCAATGCGGACAATAGAAATCGGCGAACTCCACCAATTGGACCTTGCCCGGTTTGTGGGTCGATTTTTCCTCGCTGAGAATCTGGAAATTACCCTTGAGTTCAGGCTTCGCCGCCTGCGCGATGCCGGCAACGCTCAGTACCACCATCACCAACAGACCCACAAACGGACCACCGTGCCACACACGACGCATCACCATACGCTGCACTCCTTTTTCAAACATGACTCGGTTCCACTGGCTCGTCGGCATTATAAACAATGCTCGCACGCTTATGCGTCTGTTATAATGCCCACGATGCGGGGCAAACTTCTACAGGGTCTCGGTATTTTGTGGATGGCCGCGATCCTGACCGCTTGCGCGACCTCCGCCGACCAGCGCGAGGCAGAAGACGCCGCCGCGATGACGCCGCAGTTTTCGCAGATCAAAGCCGCCCCAGACTCGTTTAAAGGGCAGACCCTCGTGCTGGGTGGGCAAGTTCTCTCGGCCCGTCGGATGAAAGACGGGACCCGCCTTGAGGTCCTGCAGTTACCGCTCAATGAGGCGCAGCAACCGTCTCTGGACCTCACGACATCGCAAGGACGATTTATTGCGATCCGACGGGAATTTCTGGATCCCGCGACCGTGCCGCAGGGCACCTTCGTCACCATCACCGGCCAGCTGACCGGCTCTGTCACCCAGCCGCTGGATGAGACCGAGTACACCTATCCGGTGCTAGAGATCACGACGTTTCGCACCTGGATTCCGTCTCAGGATTCGAACCTTCCCCGATACCGCCCCTACCCCTATTACAGTCCCTTCTGGCATCCCTATTGGGGACCGTACGGGCGTTTTCCCTACTACTGGTAGCGTTTCGAGGTTCGAGTTTCAACCTTCGCCCATCGAACGAGACCCGCAAACACCATTCCAGAGCATGCGCTCAGGTTTCTTGCGCCTGCCGCGATTCAGATCGGCTTCGTCCTGAACGACAACGCCCCGTCCATCCGGAGATGAACGGGGCGTTGCGACAGCCGAATCGATTCGGCAATTACTTGATCATGATCAACTGGCCGCCGGGCTGCTTCGGGTTCAGCTGATCCCGATAGCTCAGGGTGTTGCCCTGCGTGGCGTTGAACAAGTCGCTGGTCGGGATACCGATATACTTGGTCTCACCGGGCTTGAGCACCACTTCCGCCTTGAGGACGAACGGAGACGCGGCGTTGACCGGATCCGTCATCTGGAACCCGCGGTCCGCCGAGGTATTGTTCGTTACCTTCAGCAAGACCGGTCGGCCCGGACGGATTTTGAAGTCGATCACGGTGGTCGGTGGATACCAGGCCTTCAGGGCGCCCACTTCGACGGCGTACAACTCCGCATCCACTTCCAATTCCTTGAAGGGTTGTCCCACCACGGAACCGGTCTGGAGGTCACCTACCTCGACGCCACCGGCCTGCAACGCCCAGGCCCCCGTGGCACTCGACAACAGACTCAATGCACCAAAAAACCACACTGCACTCCTGCTCAGCATACACAACCTCCTGTCGGGTTAAAGGGATGAAGACGAACGATGCTCCGGCGCCAGGCACGGAGGAAGACCAGTGCCTTCCAGTACCTGACCGCCAACAATAAGACCATCCACGATGAGAAATAACACTTTCATGCGCTTCGTGCTGTCCGCAAATTTCCCGCTGGCGATGGCCACCACTTCATGCGATCCGTCTGGCTGAGGGTCGTCGGCTTCGATTTTGACATAATAGGACGCAAATCCCTCGAACTCCTTATTGAACGCCTGGGCCCGCAACAGATGTTCAAGCGACTCGTCGGCCCCCCATCCCGCTGTTCCGCCTGCCGCCACGAGGAGCTGGATCAGGACCGTACAGACACATCGCATGGGCTACCTCCCTAGGATGGGAGTTATAGCCCCGAGACACCCGGTCGTCTACAGACGCACGCTCATGGATGCGTACCGGTGCTACAGTATCGTTTCCGGACCACCATCGGCAAGAGGTTATACAGGATTGCGATGATTCAGGAAAGCCGGTTGATACTCAACGCGAGCGGCAGCCCCTGACCGGCACAGGAGACCCTGGCGGGAAGCCACGGGAGAAGCGGCATTCTCTGCGCTTCCCGCCGTGGCGTCATCGGCTGATTACTTGCCCTTCCCTTTCCCCTTCTTGCTCGATGCCTGTTCGGCATGGGCCAGGGATTCCTCGGCATGCTTGACGGCTTCTTTGGCATGCTCTAACGCTTCTTTCGCGTGCGGGTCGTTGCTGCCTTTGACCGCTTCCTCCAAATGCTTGATCGCTTCCTTCTCATGCTCCACGCCTTCCTTGGCGTGCTTGATCGTTTCCTTCACATGCCCCCCGCCGTCGGCCAGTGCCACGTTCGCGGGCACGACCGCCACAAGCGCACATAAAGAAGCGACCACTACTCCTGCTCGTAATCCTGTCATACGCATCCTCCTCTGATAATGACACGGTGATCTGTTGGTTCACATTCTACAGCATTTTGCAGACGGTGTTGAGTGAGATGGCGGGAGTGGAAGGACGGCACCCGTCAGAAAAAAGGTGGGAGAGGGAAGCGTATGGGCGTACGCTTCCCTCATCGGAGCTCACTGCGTGGTCAGCGCAGTCCAACCGACGAGCTCCGTCCACCGATTATCCGACCTGCGCCGGCGGCAGCCACGGCAAGCGGCAGATCCCGCACCGTCCAGGATCCGCAGTGGCCGAGTGGCCGCCGAAATCCCAACTGGCATAGACCCAGGATTCAGACTGGTTCACCCCGTCACCGTCCAGCGTCATCCCCGCGCATTTCTCCATGACAAACACGGCGGGACGCGATCCCTGTGCGCGGCTCCGTGCCGCGAGCAGCTCGGATTCCACGACAAACACCGTCCCCACGGGAAAAGACCGGTCATCCGCCGTGAGCAAGCCCTTCGGACACACATAAAACCGGAGCTGCTGCGCCCCGCCATATGACTTCACGACCGACGTGAGATGGGGCCAGTCACGATACCCGAATGGGATGAGCAGCCCGGCGGCCGGCGGGGCCGGCGACCATCCTCCGCTGATATTCAAGGCCAGCGCCAACAACCGCACCACCGCCACATGTAATCCTGTCTGGTCGGACGGTTTCCCGGCGATCGTCGTTCGTTGAGGAGCTGCCACCGCGTGACTGACCGGCATGGACCACCTTCCTTTCTGATCGTGGCACAGGTTACGGGCTGACTTCTCCCACAGTCGTCTCGGGGCGAGAGGGCGCCCCCTGTCTCGCCACACCCGACTGAGCACGCGCGCGAATCGAGGCGGCACGCGCCGCAAATAATCCGGCCTCCACCGGCTGTCCAATGGTCTCCAGCACCACGACGTACCGCTCCACCAACAGGCCGACGGTAGGGTGGTACGCACCGAGTTGCTGTTGCTGGATGACCAGGGCGCGCGGATACAGCAGTTGCGCTTGAGCCATCAGTCCCTGCTGATCGGCCAGGAACGCCATGTTGCCCACGATCGTGCCGACCAAAGAACTCTGAGGGCCGGAGACCTGCTCAGCCATCGTCAGGGCTTCGTCGAAATAGCGTTGTGCTGAGGCATAGAGTCCTTCGGCCTGGTAGAGGCAGGCCAGGTTGTTCAAACTCATTACCACGGCCGGATGTTCGCGGCCGAAGTGCTGCCGACGGACCATCAACGCCCGTTCATAGAACGGTTCCGCCCAGGCATGCATGCCGCGGTGTTTGTACAAGGCCGCCAGGTTGTTGAGCACCGGCCCCAGCTCGACATGTTCGGGGCCGTGGGCTTGCTCCATCAACGTGAGTGCCAGCCGGTAACTCGATTCAGCGGCGGTCTCCCTGCCCTGCTTGCGATAGAGCTCGGCCAGGTTGTTCAAGCTGATCGCCACATCAGGGTGCGCCGAACCCAAGGTCTTGCGTTCGATCGTCAGCACGCGCTCATACAAGGGCTCTGCCGCAGCCCAATCGCCCACGGCATGGGCGATTTCCGCCAGATTGTTCAACGCGGCGGCAACGTCTTCATGCTCCGGACCCAATTGCGCTTCCCAGAGGCTGAGCGCGCGTCGGTAGAGCGATTCGGCCTCGGTGAGTCGTCCCTGGTCGTGATACAGCAATCCCAGCTGATTGGCGGTTGCCGCCACGCGAGCCCCATCGGCAGCGACTTGCTCGGCTTCCCGCAAGGCCTGCGCCAGGAGCGCTTCGGCGTCCGCATAATGCGCCGCCTCCCGAGCCTTCACCCCTGCTTCGAAGCGCTGCGTCCAGCCATCCCATCCCATCGCACCGGTCCCGGTCGCGCCGCCGAATATCATTAGAACGAGCAGGCTGACGAACCCCATTCGACACCACCGCTGCCTCATCTGATCACCCATAGGTCGAGTTCCTCCACGCGCCGATTGACTCATGTTCGTGCCCTCTTCCCTCTTCCGTGCGGCATCTCCACGCTGGCAGTCCCCCGAGGGGCCGGGGTGAAGGGGGAGGCCGTCCCATTCACCCCGGGGAGGCAGATCCTGAAGAAGGGTGCACAACTCCAGGATCCGTCTTGGCTCGCTTATCCCTTGGCCGCCCGCCGCCCGGTCAACGGCACCATTTTCAACTGCGGCGTGACATCGGTCGGACGAGCATCGGTTCGATTCTCTTCGACCAGGGCTGCCACGGAACGACGGAAAATACGGAGACTGCCTCCGCCGATCTTCGTCGCCTCCAGACGACCCTCGTCGATCCAGCGATAGATGGTCCATTTGCTCACTTGAAGTAACTGCGCGGCTTCTTTCACGCGCAAGAACGGTTGCTCCATCTCCTTGCCTCCTTCACACCTGGCGGTGGAAAGGAGCGGCTTCGACACCGCTCCTCCCCGAATGCCCGGGGGGGGACGAGCCTCCCGAACAGCCGGGTCCACCATGCGTAGACCGGCACACCTGTCATGGCGAAATGTTGGGAACCGGCAGCGGAGGTCACAGGGAAACGCCTGCGCCGCCGGTTGGCCCGATGGAGAGGGCAATTCACCCCCGGACTCAGACGCATCGAGTGAATAGCTCGGGCCGAACACCCGATTGAGGCGGCTCACGGTGCGGAGGAGGTGCCAGTACAGGGCTCACCCTGAACGGACTGACCATCCATCGTACTGTGAAGAAAGGCGACGCGCGCCCCGCCCGAACTATCCTCTCGTGGAGACCGGCGGCGCACGGGGATGAAGAGACGAGTGATCCTGAAGGGCAATGAACAGAGGAGCGGAAGGGAGAGGAAACAGCTGCGTACCCCAAACGATCCCGCCGTCCGCGTGAGCCACAGGCCCGACATCGGATGTCGCCTGGCAGGCCCACGAACAAAGCGTGGAATGGGAGTGCGTCCCGGAATGCTGATGGTGCTCTCCGGACGGTGTCGCATGCGCAAAGGAACAACCCGGCGCAACGAGCGCCAAGGCCAGATAGACCACGGCGACCCCGAGAGTCACAACAGCGGCTGATGTTTTGGCGGATAATTGATTCATGGTCTACAAGCTTTGCTGAGTACTCATCTACGCCGTTCGAAGAAACTTGTCTACCGACGGATGCTCACGGATGCTACACAATCATCGTTTCACTCACAGATCCAGAAACACCCGCTTCAGGCCGTTCGCTCCCCCAGCGCCTGGACAATCTCAAGACGCGCGGCGCGGGCCGCAGGAACGAGTCCGCCGATGAGCCCCATGCACACCGCGAACAGCACGCCCTCACCGACCATGCCGGGAGTGAGATGAAACCCGAACGCCAACTCGGCTCCGGTATCCCAGTTCACGGTCGAAATCGTCACGGAATTGAGCAGGGCCGCGCCGGCCACACCCAGCAGCCCCCCGGCGAGGCCCAGCAGAATCGATTCGAGCAGAAAGGCCTGCAAAATGTGGCGGCGCGTAAATCCCAACGTGCGCAGCGTGCCGATCTCGGTCGTGCGATGGGCGACGGAGGCGGACATGGTCATCGTCGCTCCAAGGATCGCGCCGACACTGAATACCACGGTCAAAAACAAGCCGGTCACGCGAATCAACCGCGCCAGCGTGTCGGCTTTCCCTTCGTAATATTCCGGCTCGCGCTTCACCGAGACTTTAAATCGGGAGTCGCGCTCCAGCCTCGCTTTGAACGCCGGCAGCACCTCCGTGTCGGCGAGGCGCAGGGTCATAGACGAGAAGGCTGTGCGATGGAACGTGGTCATCAGCTGCTCCGCATCGCCCCACACCTCCGAGTCGAATCCGCTGCCCTCCGCCTCGAAGATCCCCACGACCGTCCACTCTCGCCGCCCGAATCGCAGCGTTTCAGCCAGACGGGCTTCAGGAAACTGCCTGGCGACTTGGGTCCCGACAATCACCTCTGTGGTACCCGGCTGCCAGAGACGCCCCTGGACCATGCGCACGCGGGGACGCACGGCAAATGCCTCGGGCGACGTGCCGCGCAACGCCAGGCTGGCTAAACTTCCCCCGGCCTGTTTGCGCAAGGTCAGCTGCAACGCAATCTCGCGCACCGCCGTGGCCCGATGATCGGCCAGGGTGACGACTTCCGGCTGCGACGCCAGCACCCCGGTCTGCTCCCGAGACAGACTGCTTTCGATCTCCGACAGCGCGCCTTTGCTGAGCAGGATGGCATTTGCCGGATCGCCGGTCCTGCCCATCGTCCGCTCCAGGCCATGGACCAACATGAGAATCGCGACGAAGACGAAGACCACAAGTCCCAAGCCCGACAGCGTCAGCAGCGTCGTGACGCGGCGCGCCCACAAGTTCCTGAGACTGTATACGCTCCACAACAACGCGTGACCTCGTGACGTTAACCGCGGTGACGCAAGCCTTCTAACGTCGTCATACGGCTCAAGCGCACGGCCGGCCAGAGGGCCGCCAACACGCCAACCACTCCCATCACGCCCAGGCACAGCCAGATGGTTTCGGGCGTGATTTCATAGGCGCCCACTGTTTTTCCACCCGCGACCATCACCGCATAGAGCCGCGCCGCCGGGTACAACAACCCCAACCCGACAATCGCCCCGCTCAACGCCACCAGGAGCGATTCACCCAGGACCAGCGTCACCAGATGACGCGAGCGAAATCCCAACGTCTTCATCACGCCATACTCCCGCGTTCGTTCGCGTACCGCCATCGCCAATGCATTCACCAGCACCAACGCCGCAATTCCGTTCATCACACCGGAAAGCCAATCCAATGCCTCGAGCAACGCGCCGGACCGCGCAACCCAGCCGGCAATGTAGGCCTGTTCCCGTTCTGTTCTGGTTTCGGCAAAGGAGTTGGCAAACGTCGCATCGATGGCCGCCACCACGCTGCGCGCATTCACGCCTGGCGCGGTCGTGACGACATACCACCCTACTTGATCAGCCCGATCCGGCGCCGTGGTCTTCACACGCTCGTTGGCAAACTGCCAATGCGCATACAATTCGCCTTCACCCATGATGCCGGGGTTGCTGCTGCGGAAGATGCCGCGAACGACCAGTTCCCAATTGCCCGGATGGGTCGTGCCCTTGAGCGGAATCACATCCCCGATCTTCCAGCCGAAGCGGGCGGCGAGTTTCTGGCCGATGAGGCATCCGCCCCGATCCTTGAGAAACGCCAGGCGCTCGCCGTCGTTCAGGATCACTTCGGGGTACGTCTCGAAAAAAGTGTCCATCTGTTCCGCGAAGGCCCCAAACGACTCCTTCGCATCGCGATACTCGACGCCGAACACGTTGCCGTAATGCACCAGCTGCACGCCGGGGATGACCGCCATCCGCTCACGGTAAGCCAGCGGCAGGAGCAGTGCGTCTGACATGGCGTGCACGGTAATCAGCCGGTTGTTAGCCGCGGCCTTGACTCCGCTGTGCCATTCATCCAACGTCAGCCGCAACAATCCGAAGGCCAGGACGACCATGGCCAGACCGCCGATGGTCAGCGCCAGACGCACCGGTCGCCGGACGGTATTTCTGAGCATTAAGCGCAGCAGCGTCACGGCGGCATCTCCAGAAGCCCCTTTTCCAAATGCCGGATCATCTCCGCACGCTCGGCGGCGCGAGGATCGTGGGTGACCATCACGATGGTCTTGCCCAGTTCTCGGTTCAAGCGAGCCAGGAGCGTGAGGATGTCGTCGGCGGATTCACGATCGAGATTTCCGGTCGGTTCGTCCGCCAGGATCATGGTCGGGTCACTGACGATGGCGCGCGCCACGCCCACCCGCTGTTCCTGCCCACCCGACAGCTGCCGCGGATAGTGATCCATGCGATCACCCAGCCCCACCAAGCGCAGCGCCGTCTTCACATGGTCGGCACGTTCCCGGCGCGACAAATGCGTCAGCGCGAGCGGCAATTCCACATTCTCCGCCGCCGTCAGGACCGGAATAAGGTTGTAGGTTTGAAAGACGTAGCCGATGTGGCGTGCCCGCCATCGTGCCATCGCGCTCTCCGACAGCTCATCCAACCTTGTTCCCGCAACCACGACCGATCCGCCCGTCGGCCGATCGATGCCGGCCATCACATTGAGCAAGGTGCTTTTGCCAGACCCTGATGGTCCCATGATCGCGAGGAACGTGCCGGCCGGGATGACAAAGGACAAATCCTTAAGCACCGACACTTCCGTGCCGCCGCGGCGATAGGTCTTGGTGACGTTGTGGAGACTGACAACCGGATCCACCATGGCTGTGTCGCTCATGGCACACGCCGAACCACTGAGACCGTGCTGCCGGAACGGAGAGTATCTGGCGGAACGGCAATCACTTCATCCGTCTGCGAGAGAGGCCCGTGCACCGAGACGATCCCGGCCACGGGGGTCCCGGCTTGCACCACCGCTTCCGCCACGATCCCCGCACGCACGACCAGCACCACCGTCCGCCCGTCGCGCATCACGACGGCCGTGGAGGGCACGCCCCAGTCATTCCCCTGCTCTTCCGGCGTTCCAGGAATCGGGCCAAATGTGACCTTGGCGCTCAGCTCAGGCCGCACCCGATCATCCAGGTCACGAAACCGGATGCGCGTCAGTACGGTCCCCTTGGCGCGATCGGCGATCGGCATCACCTGCTGCACCTCACCCTGGTACCGGTGGCCCGGCACCGAGTCGAGCTGAATCTCCACCGGTTGCCCAGGGCGCACCCGATGAATCATCGCTTCCGACACCTCGGCATCCACCGTCACCGACAGGGGATCGACCATGTTCACCACGGACCCGCCTGACCGAACGGTGGCGGTGAACGGCGACACGACCTCGCCGATCTCGGCCAGCTTCTTGACGATGACGCCGTCGAACGGCGCGCGAATGCTCGTATTCTCCAGCTGCACCGTGGCATTTTGCCGTTCGGCTTCTGCCGCCGTGACTGCCGCTTCGGCAGATTTGACGGCCGCAGCGGCGCGGCGAAGTCTCGCTGAGGCCATGTCGTACTCCGACTTGGTAACAAAGGATTGTTCCAAGAGGGTCTTCACGCGCTCGAAACTCACGGTCGCTTCTTCGAGCTCCGGCTTCGCGGCGCCCAGTTGGGCCCGCGCCACACCCAGCCGGGCCAAGGCCTGCCGGTACAACGCGTCCATATCGTCATGCTCGATGCGGGCAATCAGTTGCCCTTCCTTCACTCGATCGCCGACGTTGACGCCGAAGTAAATCAACCGCCCTGTGCCTTTCGAGGCAATCGATGCCTGCCGTTGGGCGACCACATACCCCGTCGCGGCCAGACCAGCCCCGCTTCCGGACGGCATGCGTACGACCGGGACCACCTCGACGCGTGGGTCCGGCCGAAGCCAGGCCGTACTCCACGCCAGGCCGGCCGCGGCCAGCAGAACCGCCAGAATCAACCAGAGCCATCGGCGGCGACCGGACGGCGAGGCCTCACCAGATGCGGGACGGTGAATCGCCAACCCGTCTAAATCGGCATCGTGAATGCCCGATTTGCGAGGCTCGGGACGATCAGCTGATTGATGACCAGACACGGGAACCTCCTTCATGGAACGGCAACGAACCTGCCGTTCTCTCACGAATGCCATGCACACGAGGCACCACCGCAACGCGATCTACGACGCCGATGCTACCGACCGCCGCTCCCGGGATCGGCGTTTTCGCCGCCACATGAGGAACCCGGTCGCGTAGATGACCGGGCAGGCCAGACCGCTCGCGCACACCAGCAGGCGACCGGGCATCCCGAATGCCTGGCCTGAATGCAGCGGCCATTGCCAATCGAGAAAGGTTTCCCCGGCGCTCCGCCTCGTATCGGGCGCGCGCACATCAACGATCGCGCCGCTGTACTGATCGACACTCACGATCCGCTCCGACCAAAACGCGCTCAGCCCAGGCACGCCCTGCCGGCCCACTTGATAGACACCGATCGCATCCTCCGGCAGGACGATGGAGCTCAGCCGGCCATCGGGATACCGGGCTGCCGCCAATTCCACCGCCCGTTGCGGACTGATCGGATGAGCACCATCTCCATCAGTCGACGGAGACGATTGCGCAGGGCCGCGGGTGGCCGGGGACAGGAGCTGCGTGACCCAGATGATCGGCTCGGCCCAATTCATGTAGGCGCCCGACAGGAGCACGGCGCCGATCGCCAGACAGAGATACAGCGACAGGGTCTTGTGCAGATCGAACAGCAAGCGGAAGGACACAGCCGGTCGTCTGATCACGAAGGCCTGCCACCATTGCCCGTTCATCGGCCACCAGACGATCACGCCGGTGAGCAACGACAGCATCAGCAGCCAGGCCGCGATCGCGGCCAACGTGACACCCGTGATTCCGACGAACAATTGGTAATGCAGTGCGAAGATCGCATCCATCAAATAGTGCGGGATCCACTCGTCGGGCCCATAACTGCGCACCCCCGTCACCCGGGCCTGGTAGGGATCGACAAAAACCCGTTGCCAGGCTTTCGACGGCTGCTCCATATAGACAGCCATGACCCGCTCGCGTTTCGTCACGCCATAGACCTGCGTGATGCGGCTTCCCGGCGCCGCCGCCTGTTTTGCCGCCGCCAAAATTTCGCCAATCGACCGGTAACCAGTCTGCCCGTCTCCTGGCGCGTCCACCGTCAGCAACGCCGGATTCAGCCATTCGTCGAGTTCCTGAAAGAACACCAGAATGCTGCCGGTCAATCCGAAAATGACCAGCAAGGCCCCTGCGGTCATCCCCAAATAGAGATGCGCCCGCACCCACCAGGCTCGCCACACGCGCACCCGACGGTCCCGCGCTCCGGCTTGCGTGACCTCGCGAGATGTTCCTGCACTCGACGAAGATGTGACGGCTCTATCAGACATGCGACAGACACTCCTTCGCCCTGCGGACGCAGCATCGCGGCAGTGATACCAAGGTGCACGCAGAAGTCCTCATTCGAGCGACAGACCGACGCCGGATGAAGACTCGCTCCCTGACGCGGATTCCAGTCCACTAGGACCCGCATCGGGATTGTGGCTATTCAGTACGGATGAAAGCGGTGATCAGGAGACATGAACGGGAGGGCCGCGACCGTGGGCGACAATTTGAAAGAGGGTCCGATAGGACAACAGGAGCAGGACCAGCGGCACAAATTCAGAAACCACGAGAGGGAGGCGTGGAACCTCTGGGAGGATGAAGGCCGTTTCGTCCTGTGTCACCGTACAGGCCCAGGTCACCAGCGGGCTTGCTTCGGCTTGCCCATGATGACAGGGTTCATGATCGCCCCCGGCATGGAGATGAAAACTTCGAGAGGCCGGTTTCTCGAAATCAATGAAACACGTGTGGCAGACAAACCCCGCGACCAGTCGGATCACGACTAATAGGCAGGCCACGGCTACCGCCGTCCGTGGCGCCGGGCTGGATCGCCGATGCCGTGAGACCGAGCTCTGCTGTGTCCTCATCGAGGGTTCCACGCGCTTGAAGAGGCCTTTACCATACGCAACCACCCATTCCCTTGTCCAGCAACGCTTGCTCACGGATGCTACAGCCTGTTGTGCGATGAAGAACGGACGAACCACGACAGGAATGATTCAAGAGATGGCATGAACGTCGCTGATCCATAGCCGCACACGACCGAGTACGGCATACGGTCGGTGACGTTTATACCGTTTCTTCCTCGAAGAGATGGCCTGGCACGGCCAATGCGCCGAGCGGCACGGCTTCCACCCGGTCGGTGAGCGCAAAGCGCTTGGTTCCTGGATAGACGATCGCGACGCGTTCCAAGCGGAGATCATCGAGTGCGATGCGGATTGAGGGCGTCAAGCGCGGCGCATCGACACGCTTGCACTCCACGCCGAACAGCCGGTCACCCCGACGCAGGATCAGGTCGATTTCCGCTCCTTGGTGCGTGGCCCAGAAGTACGCCTCGTCGTGCGACTCGGCGCCCAGTACCTGCTCAATGACAAACCCCTCCCACGAGGCCCCGACCCTGGGGTGGGAGAGGATCGCCTTCTCCGTGCCAAGCCCGAACAACTGGTGCAACAGGCCGCTGTCGCGAACATAGATTTTGGGCATCTTCACCTGTCGTTTGCCGAGGTTGACGTGCCAGGGTTGAAGTTGACGCACCATCAAGGCGTCGGTGAGGAGATCGAGATAGCGACGGCTGGTAGACGGGTTCACACCTAACGCCCGGGCCGGTTCGGCAGCGTTCCAGGTCTGTCCATGGTAATGTGCGACCATGGTCCAAAAGCGCAGCAAGGCCGCTGCCGGAACGCGGACGCCCCATTGCGGAAGGTCGCGCTCCAAGAGTGTCTGAATGAACTGCTTGCGCCAGGCGAGGCTGTCCATCTCCGTGCGGGCGAGGAATGCGAGCGGAAAGCTGCCGCGTCGCCAGAGTTTGGCCACCGATTGCAATCCCACTTCGGCCACGGTGAAGCCCCCGATCTCGATCCGCTCCATGCGCCCGGCCAGACTCTCCGAACTCTGGCGCAGCAACTCGCCCGAGGCACTGCCGAGAATCAGGAATTGCGCCGGCTGTTTCTTGCGGTCTGCGAGCACCCGCAGCACTGGAAAGAGATCGGGCCGCCGTTGAATTTCATCGAGGACCACAAGTCCCTGCAGTGGTTCGAGAGCGGTCTTTGGTTCGTCCAGTCGCGCAAGGCTCAGTGGGTCCTCAAGGTCGAAGTAGTTCGGGGAGTCCTCGGAGAGAAGCTCGCGTGCCAGCGTGGTTTTGCCACACTGGCGCGGTCCGGTGAGCACGACCACCGGGGTCCTGGCGAGCGCGGCGCAAATACGGTCGAGAATGGCAGACCTGCTGATCATTGCGAACTGATCATACCATGAAAATCAAGCATTGGCAGCATGATTTTCATGTCGATGGAAGGCCTGATCCCCCTTGGATGAATCCAGGCATTGACGTTTCCCCCGCTGTTCAGCCGACGCCTGAGGCCTCTCGAAAGGCCTCAGGTCACGCGGGGCCTCACCTGGCAACCACCGATAGGTCATGCAACCACCAGGCAGGTGCGAAGTCGTAATCGCCATCGGCGTCAACGGTCGAACTGTAGGCGAGCAACGACAGGCTCACCTCTGACGCTTCGTTCACTGGCGGGATACCACGAAATAGCGGCGTCACAGAAGACGGAAATGTCGGGTCGGCGAGTCGAGTGCATACGGCGCAGCGGCTAGAATTCCATCTTCAGTGATCCCAGGAAGAAGCGCGGCGTCCCGATGTCGATCCGACCGCGACCGAAGCCCGCGCTGCTCGGGAAGTACTCCTGCCCCAGCAGATTGTCCACATTCAATTGTGCGGTGAGTCGCGTGGGCCCCACGTGCATCGTATAACTCGCCATCAGGTTGACGAGAACATACCCCGGCATCTGGTAGTCGTTTTCCCGATTCCCTTCCCGCTCCCCTCTCGCCACCAGCCCGGCCCCGACCTTCCACCCTGTCAGACGCGGTTCCTGGAATCGGTAGGTCGTCCACAGGCTGCCCGCATGTTTCGGGACATTGGGAAAGCGATTGCCGACCGTGCCGTCGTTCATCTGGGTGATTTCGGAATTGGTGTACGTATAGGTGGCGATCACATCCAATCCCCGGAGCACTTCTCCGGCGACGTCCAGTTCGACGCCCTTGTTGCGTGCTTCACCCGTTTGCACGGAGAACCCCAAGGCGGCCAGGACGGGATCGGGATGACCCGTGGCCACATTTTGCTTCGTCAGGTCGAAATACGACAGGGTAGCCGTCCAGCGTCCATCCATAAACTCCGTCTTGAGCCCGGCTTCCCACTGCTGAGACGTTTCCGCTTTCAGCGGCGCCCCGGTCACACCCAGCGCTCCGATATTCGGCACCCCGAAGCCTTCGACATAGTTGCCGTACAAGGCGAATTCCTTGATCGGCTGCCAGAGTAGGCCCACACGCGGCGTGACGGCGGACTGCCGGCTACTCGATACGGTCCGCGTCCCGCCGAACGTATTGTCGGTCGTAATCTCCGCGCTGTCGTACCGCAGGCCCGCCAATAAATGCAGGTGAAACGGCAGTTCGACCTGATCTTGCAGATAGAGGCCAAACCATTTCTCGCGAAGATCGAATGCAAAATTATCCGCCGGATCGGGGATCGGATTCCCGCCATGAACCGGATTGAAGATGTTGATGGAGGGAAAGGCAAAGTTGTCGACCATGGTGGCGGTATTCTTGAACTGGTAATAGTCCCCTCCCAGCAAGAGCCGGTGTTTGAGCCCGAACGTGTCGAAGTGCCCGGTCAGGTCGAGGCTGGTCGTGTAGGTCTTGTGTTTGTTGCCCTGGAAGCCGGCAAAAAAGCGATCCAAGGTTTCGTTGTCCGCTTGCAGAGCCAGCGGCAGCACCACCTGATCGTCTTCCTTCGTCGATTGCAGATAGGCCCGGTGCTGAATCTTCCACTGGCTGTTGAGTTCATGCGACCAATTGAATCCGCCGAGCAGGGCCGTATAGTCTGCTTTGGCAAAGGACTCGCCCAGGTTGCGCTCGATCGGTAGATTGGCCGGCCTGGTGCCGAAAGCCACGGTGCCGTAATCCGGCCGCACTTTGCCCTTGCTGTATTCCCCGTCGAAGATAATCTGTGTCCGCTCGCTCAATTTCCACTGCACCACCGGCGCAATGAACAGCTTCTTGTCATCGACAAACTCCCGAAATGAGCCCTTGTTTTCATAGGACATATTGAAGCGATACAGCAGCGACCCCGACTCGTTGAGTTTGCTGGTCGCATCCAAGGCCGTGCGGTAGAAATCGTAGGACCCGACCTGCTGCTGAATCGAATAATAGGATTCCTCCAGCGGCTTCTTCGTGACGAGATTGATCATGCCGCCCGGCTGGATCCGGCCATAGAGAATCGACGCCGGGCCCTTCAGGACTTCGATTCGTTCCAGGTTCGCCATTTCCCTCCGGCCGGTTTGCGTCAGGGCCGACTGGAATCGGGTCCCCTCCCGATAGTAGTCGAATGTTTCAAATCCTCGAATCGTAAAGGACTCTAGGAGACTGAATGACTGATTGGCAAAGACTCCGCTGACGTTGTTCAGCGCATGGTCGAGACGCGTCGTCTGTTGATCTTTCAACACCTGTTGCGGAACGACCTGGATGGAAAACGGCGTTTCCATGATCGGCGTATCGGTCTTGGTGGCCGTCACGGCATGGGTGGCATGGTAAGACTCCTGCTGGGCCATGATATACACCGGTTTGACATCCACCACCGGTACGTCCGGAGAGGTCGGCTGGGATCGCTCCACCGTCGGCGGCGGCACGGGCGGTGAGGGAGGGAGCGAACCGGCCGCCGTCTCGGTCGGCGCCGGCATCACCTCAACGGGAGCAGGCCCGTCGGCCCGCTCAGGTGCCGGAGCAGGTGCCGCCTCCGCCTTGTGCGTCGGCACCGGCTTATGTGGACCGATACAGGCTGTCAGCGCGACGAGTGTGAGCACGACCGACAGGGAACGGGATACGACTCGACCCCACGGAGACACCGTGAGACCGGCCATGCGGATTCGAAAACGCGACATGGTAGCCTGTGACATAACTTCCTCTCCTGCGGCACCCTGTCGAAACAGAGCCCACAGCGTGTGTCCGCCGGACCCACAACGGTCCACAGGCCCTTCACAAGGCGTGCGGAACCGTGTCGCGCACAGCCCGACTCGGCCTGCGCGGGATCCGGATCGTCAATGGTGATCGATGTGATGACGGTGGAGTCAGGCAGACGTGAGAGGAGGTCCTCGGCCGGTGGCCGCGATGAGGAAGCGGCCGCGAAAGGGAACAATCAGCGGAACCGCTACCGCCAGGAACGACACCACCAGAAAGAGTTGTGGCACGTCCGGCAAAACAACGGCGGGATCGTCAACCGTGACCGCACAGGCCCATTTGACGAGTGGATGCGCCGTGGCCCTTCCGTGGTGGCAGGGATCGAGATCGCCCCCGCCGTGGAGATGGAAGGATCGGGTGTCCGGGCGTTCGATCTCGTTGAAACACGTCGAACAGACAAATCCGGCGACCAGCCGGATCGCAATCAACAGCAGGGCCAGCAACGCCACGGCTTGTGCACTGCGGCTCACAGGAGCGGACTGATGGATGCAGCGAAATGGAACTCTCACGGATCCTCTCCAGGGTCCAGCAGGATGCGGAAAAAGTCCGCCAGCGGCGTTCTCGCATCGCTCAGAGGCTCACCGTACGGCACGAGTACGATTCGCCTCTTCGTTCGCTGCGGCCTTGCTGGACGGCCTGTTTGCGCATCCTGCGGGCGATTCTGACGCGAGACAGCCCGTGTGCGAAATGCGACGCATGACGCAATCGTCGAGTTTTTCCGCAGCCTGCTAGCGACGCGCTCACCCTACGAAACCGCACGAGGAATTGTCTACCGACGCCTGCTCACTCTTGCTACACAGCTCTCTGAAACACGTGGACAGGCCCGGCATTGTGACCAATGCCGGGCCTGTTTCACGAAGGATTCCTGGATCACTCAGTAATAAATCGAATACCCGATCGAGGCCGTCGTCCCGCGTCCCGCGAAGTAGAAGCTGTTGCTGAACGAGATCTGATTGAACGGTGTCGCGTATTGTTTGTTCAACAGATTTTCCACCCCGAACCGGAGCGTGCCCGGCCCGGCTTTGACCGTGCTGATCAAATCAACCAGGAAATATTCCGTCTGGCCGAACGGATCCGCGGTGGGGTCGATGCCGGAATTGAATGCTGTCAGCGATCGAGAACGGCTGCCCGAATAGAGCACTTGAATCCGGTTGCGCCATTCCCACTCCGGCACCGTCAGGTGTTCGAGGTAGGCAGTGATCTTTTGCGGCGCGATCGAGAAGCCGTTCAACGGCACGCGCACATCAGGATTGAACCCGATGGTCTGATCGCCTTCCACGAAGGTGTAGGTCCCACCGAGCCGCACCCGTTCGATCGGCTGCACATCGAGGGTGGCTTCCACCCCGTAGATGGTTTGCGGGGCGCGGCGCAACGAATTTGTGAACTGATCGAAGTTCAGCCCCAGGGAAGACTTGGAAATGTACCCGGACAGCGAGGCCTGAACCTTGCTCCATTTTCCACGCAGACCCAGCTCATAGTTGTTCACGCGCTGCGGCTGCAAGCGCTGGAGCGAGATGGCGGTGCCGGGCGGCACGTTGCCCAACGCATTGTCGATGGACCCGACGGGCACGTTGAACCCTTGGCTGAAATTGAAGAACAGATCCAGCGGGTCGAGCAGGTGATACACAAATCCTGCGTTGAAGACCGTCGTATCGAACTCAATCGCACTCGCCGCGAGAAACGACCCGTTGCCGGTGAAATCGCTACTCGTCACTTTCACACGCTCATACCGAACTCCACCGCGCAGCACCAATGCCGCAAGCGGAGTCCATTCGCCTTGTGCGAATGCGGCGGTGCTCGTAAAGACTCGCGACGGGGACGAAGCCACCTCACCGTTCTTGCTGAACACGCGTCCGCCGGAACCATCAAAGACAGACTGATCGTACAGCGTTGAGTTTTGGGCCCCGTGCTGGCTGGAGAAGTCCATGCCCCAGACGATTTCCGGTTTTCCGTAGAGTGGAATCGGCGTGGTGATGTCGAGCCGCGTTCCCAATACGTCGCTTTGGTTATACCCCTGCAACACGTCCGTCCCGCCGAACAGCCGGGTATCAAGGGTGGGAAAGCGCGTCTGCTGCGCGCGGTAGTAGCCTTGCAAGTGGACGCGGCTGTCGAGGAACAGATGGGGATGCGTGTAGTCGGCGCTGATCTGCGTATTCGTCAACTTCGGTTGATCGGCCAACGACAGGCCGGGCACATAGCGTGCGAACGTCCGCGGCAACGCATCCACGTTGGGATCCACCAGGTAATTCGTATCCTGCCTCGATTCCTTCCGATTGAAAGTCAGTTGAAACCGGTGATCGCCGAAGGTCGCGCCGAACTTACTCATGATGTTGTAGTTCTTCGTGTCGGCGAATCCCCCGACCGTATTCGTGCCGGGCATGGTGCGGGAGCCCTCGGCATCAAACATTCCACCCTGATGGTTGAAGCTGCCGACGATGTTGTAGTCGAACCAGTCTTTCTTGCCCTGGAAGCCCTGCACCACCGTGCCGCTGAGTCCACGCAAGACCCGGGTGAGCGATCCACTGCCCTGCACATCCGTGTAGTAGCTCGGTTTGCCCTCGCCCGGCTGCTTGGTAATGATATTGATGAGACCACCCATCGCGCCGTTACCGTAGATGGCGGTGGAACCGCGGATGATTTCGATGCGCTCGATGGCGCTGGGATCAATGTGCGCGAGATCCAATTCCGTCGTCGGGCTGCTCTGCTGCGGCACACCGTCAATCAAGATCGCAATCGACCGCCCTCTGATCTTCAGCGAGGTGCCTGAGTCCATCGATTGGTCGTTCTGTGACATGCCGGGCACCAGTTTCGTCAAAATCTGCGTGATGCTCCGGCTTGGCGAGGCGGCAAGCTGCTGCCGCAATTGCTCTTCCGACACAATGGTCACCGCCTGGTTCACACTTCCCATAGAGGTCGGAGTGCGGGTGGCCGAGATCAGCACATCCGGGGCACTGACCACCGGAATTTCGTCTACCGGCTCCGCGGCTTCCGGTTCTGCCGCCCACAGAGTGCATCCAGGAAACAGAACCAGAAGGCTGGCGATGACCAGAACTCGTTTTCTACTGGAGGGATCACGCACACATCGCTTCGTACTCATGGCACGCAACTTCCTTTCCTTCACCGGCGCGGCAGTCTTCAGCAGCCTGCGCAGTGTGGCCGACGCCGACGAGCCTTACGCGCATGGATGCCGTCTGATCGGCTCAGAACGGGCTACACCCGTTCCGGATGATCAGGGCACCAGCGAGACAGCGTCAGGCGAAACGAGCGTGCGGCTCGCGGTTGTTCATTGACGTTGAAGCAGTGGGGTCAGAACAAACCGGCAGGAGGTCCGCGGCCATGGGCCGCGATCGGAAACAGGGTGCGATATGCAACCGGCAGCAGGACCAGCGGCTCGAAGAGGGACATCACGACCGGCAGGCGCGGGATATCCGGCAGGACGAATGCGGATTCGTCCTGCATGACGGTACAGGCCCATTGAACCAGCGGATTCGCTTCCGGCTGCCCGTGGTGACAAGGCTCCCGGTCACCGCCGCCGTGGAGGTGAAAGCTACGGCTCTTCGGTTGTTCAAAATCGAGGTAGCAGGTGTTGCAGATAAACCCGCCCACCAGGCGGACACCGATCAGGAGGCAGGCCATGACGACGAGCAGGCGGGAGACCCAGCCGGATCGTCGAGAGGAGTGCATGATACGAAGCACATCGTTCATGAGCCAGCCTTCCTAGAGGGAGGCGGTCACTCTACGGAAGGGCAGGAAAAACTGTCTACAGACGCGTGCTCACAGATGCTACAGCGTGCTACACGAACAATCGCCGCTCTCGAAGCAGGCGCGAGATTTTCAAAGCGGTGTGGACCGAAACCTGTCCGACTCACCTGTGCGCGACAGAAGGCCTCACGTTCGCACGACTTCCAAGCTCACCTGCTGAAAACCCATCGAGCGCACGCGATCCACGATCCCGACGAACCGCTCCAATTTCGTGACCTTGTCTGCGCGCACCAGGACAGGCGAGTCCCGCCCTCGATCCTCAAGCACCGTTTCCAATGCCGTATCGTCCAACGGGCGGTCATCGACAAACAGGCCGCCTTCAGCCGTGACGGTGACGATGATCGGGCGTTCGTGCCGCTCGCTCGCCGAACTCGCCTTGGCAAGATTGACCGGGATCTGCCCCGTCGTGATGAACGTCGCCGTGGTCAAGACGATGACGAGCAATACCAGCATGATGTCCACCAACGGAATCACATTGATTTGATCGACCTCACGCTCCATGGTGCGCCCTGTACTGCGCGAGCAACTCGCTGACGCGCCGCCGGAGCACGTTGTTCATGACGACGCAGGGAATCGCCACGACAAGCCCAGCCGCGGTCGCCTTCAACGCCAGGCTTAACCCGATCATGATCGTCGTGACAGCCATCGCTCCGGAGGTGCCCATCGTATGGAAGGTGAGCATGATGCCCAACACGGTTCCGAGCAGGCCGATGTAGGGCGCGTTGGCCGCCACGGTCCCGATGACGACCAGCCGCCTGGTTAAGGCCATCTCGCATGCCTCCAGAGAGGTGAATCCCCGCACATCGATCCGCCGATAGTACAACCACCGCTCGATCGCCACGGCCACCGCCCACAGGCTCAACCCGATCAACAGCCCGATCACGCCGTACTCTACGGCTTCCTTCAGTCCCGTCATGGCTTAGTCGAACACATACCGTACTGACAGCCCGCCGAAGACATTGCGGCCGATGAACGGCCCGAATGCCGGTGCATTGGCCGGGTTCAACGTGGCGAACGCATAGTTCTCGTCGAACACGTTTTCCAGCCGGGCAAAGGCTTCGATCCCCCAATGTTTGTTCACCATCGTCTTGTAGCCCCACTTCAGGTTCGTCACCGTGTAACTGGGATTTTTTTGCCCGTTGAGAGGGGAGGAGGACTCAAGATTCGTATCGCTCAAGAAATAGGCGGTCTGGTATTGCCATTCCACCCCGGCAAAGGCGCCGGCCAGCACTCCCTGCAGTTGCTCGTAGGTCCAGTCGATGACGAGGCGATGCGTCGGCACGCCGGGGAGGGTCTTGCCCGCCAGCTGGACGCCGTTGACGAGGTAGTCGCGAAATCGGTAATCCGCGTACGTATAGGCGAGCTGGATCGTCAGCGGGCGAACCGGCTTATAGGCGAGGCCGACTTCCAATCCGTCGTGATCGCTCTTGCCCGCATTGCGAAAACAGGGTGCAAAGATATTGCACGGGCCGGTGAAGCCGGTGCTGAAGCGCAGGAGCTCATCGGTGAAATGCTGCCGATACAAGGCCACGTCGTAGTAGAACGATTCTCCCACGGCGCCCTTGACGCCGATTTCGTAATTGGTGGATTTTTGCGGTTGAATACCCGGGTTCAAACCCGCGCCGCTCGCCGTCAGAGGATTGCGGAATTCCGATCCGGTCGGCGTTTCGAACGACTGTCCGACGGTGAGATAGAAATTGGCCCAAGGGACGGGACTGTACCGGATGCCTCCCAACCCGGTCGTTTGCGCAAAATTCCGGCGACCGGAGGCATCGATCCCGCCGCTTCGCAGCTGGTCCGAGACCTTGAATCGAACCTGACTATAGCGTACGCCACCGACCAGCTCGATGTGATCCGTGAGCGTGAACTCATTCTGCAGATAGACGCCGTCCTGGTTGATCCGTTCCTGCGTGTAGGACTGCAGCGCGCCCGGCGAACCGAGCACGTTCGCGAAGTTCTTATTCAGCGAATTCTGGTCCTGCCAGTCGTACCCGATGATCAACCGGTTCTCATGGCCGAAGATCGGCACGGTATTCGTATACTTCGCAAACGCCGCGTTCTCGATGCGGGTGAGCGTGATGAAGCTGCTGTTGAAACAGCACAGCGGATGGTGCAAGTCGCGCGTGGCGAAAAACCCCGTGACCGTGAGTTCCTGATGCTCGCCGATCTGGTTGCGATAGGTGAGGGCCGGGCGAAACCGCTCGTCCTTGCGGAACGGCTTGAACGCCGCATAGGGCGTATTCGCCGGAAACGTGGCCGGCGGGACCGGGTGCAGCGTCTGCTGCTGCAGCCGGGGACTGTTCTCGAATTCCGAACGAAAGAGGCTGCCCGGAATGTCGCCGTCCATCTGGCCGTAGGTCATCACCAGCGACAGGTCCGAATGCTCATTGAGGGTATATTTGAACTTGCCTAGAAATCGCTGATTCCTCGTGACGGATTGATCGCGGTAGCCGCCGTAATCCAGGAACGAGTAGTTCGCCATCCAACTGAACTTGTCGTTTGCGCCGGCGGCCTTCAGCCGGTACTTCGAAAAGTTGTAGGACCCGAACACAAAACGGGGTTCCACATAGCGGTTGTCCTTGTTCCCCTCTTCCAACACATAGTTGATGACGCCCGCGGAGGCGTTACCGTACAGGGTCGAGTTGGGTCCGCGCAGCACTTCCACGCGGGCGACGGCGTCCAGATCGATCGGCTCCAGCCTGGTCTGCCCGTCGACTTCGGTCAGGGGAATGCCGTCGATCAAGATGCGCACGCTCCGCACGCCGAACGTGGACCGCACGCCGCTGCCGCGGATGGAGATGCGCACATCATCGGGCCCGAACCGCCGCTCCGTTTGCACGCCCGGCACGATCCGCAAGGTTTCATCCACTCCGACAGCGGGCCGCCCTTGCATAATTTGCTTTTGGTCGATCACCGATACCGCACCGGGCACTTGCGTCAGTTGTTTCGGCGCGCGTGTGGCGGTCACCACAACCGGATCCATGATCACCAACGGCGCATCGTCTTCCGCGCTGCTTCGGATTTCCTTGTCATATTCTTCCTGCAGATTCGATCGTTCCGAAGCGGTTCCTTCGTCGGCGCGCGCGGCGCCGAAGGTCCAGACATTCATCACGATCACACCGCTGCACAGTAGGAGAGCACCTGTCCGCATCACACACCTCCGTCAACCGTCCATCAATCAGGGAAACGGCGCGGACTCTAACAAGGCTTCCGGCGAGGCGCTACCGACGTACGCTTACCGATGCAACAGATGTGACAGAAAGACGTAACCGGGGAGAACAGACAGGAGAGGCAGGCGCCATTCAGAGGCGTCACGGTGAGCCGGAAAGCCGACTCACCGCAGGATTGAACCGGAGATGTGGAAGGTCACGGCTTGGGGAGCTCCACGCGTCCCTCTTGCACCACGATCTTGTTCGTGGGGAACGCATGTTCGGTCCAGGCCAGGGCGACTCGACCTGATGGGTCGATCGCGACGGTCGGATGTTCGGCTTTGGCGCCGGCGCTCAGCGGGATGACCGGCCCGAAGGTCTTCCCCCGATCGGCCGACAGACGAAGGACCACGCGTTTCCGTACGCCGGTCACTTCCTCCCATACGGCTGCGACGATCCCGTCCGGGTGAACCGCCAGACGCAGATTGTCGGGCAAGGAATTGGTAGAGGTATGCAACGAGACGGGTTCGGTAAACGTCCCGGCCCGGTCGTCGGAGGTCGCGAGGTAGATACGGGCCTGCTCGTCGGTCCCTTCCGTGTACCAGCCGACGTAGAGCCGCCCCTGCCGATCGAAGCCTACCGAAGGGCCGCGATGCGGACAGGCAGAAAACACCCAATGGTCTTCCCGCACGAGATGCGGAGGGCCGAATGTCTTCCCGCGATCGACGGACTGTGCCACCACGATATCGCGCACGTTGCCGTCGTACGTTTTCCGCCAAGCCGCCCACAGGCTGCCGTCTGGCGCCTCTGCCAGCATGGGCCGGCAACAGGGACAGGCCATGCCGTCCACCGTCATATTGGGCCCAAACGTCGCCCCTCCGTCCCGTGAACAGGCGAACTGCACCGCGGCACCGCTGCGATCCTTGCCGCGCCCGTCCAACCACATCACGTAGAGGTCGTTCTCAGGCCCGCGCAACAGATCTTCGAAGGTGTGGGAAATCGGCAACCCGTCGTCGTTGACCTGCACCGGAGCGGTAAACGTGTTGCCGCCGTCACCGGAAGCCGCCACACGAAGGTCCGATGCGAACACGGCGCCGGGGGTCCGATTCGGCGTGGACCAGCTCAGCGCAACCGTGCCGTTTCCTCCGGTGGCCAATCCGGGGGCCTGATGCAGCGCCTCGGGTCCGAGCGTTGCCGGATTGACCTGAACGGCACTGCCCAGCTGACGGGATGCTCCCGCAATCTGCCGAACCTTCAGGACGCCCTGCTGATCGGGCTTTTCCTGCCAGGCCACATGCAACGTGCCACCGGCATCATATCGAAGAGCGGGTGGCGACAGGGTAAAGGGCCCAGCGGCAACCACCTGCGCCGGAATCAACGTCACTCCCGGTGCAGCGAGAGTCTCTGCGTGCACAAGATTCGGACTCAGCCAGAGCAGGAACAAGGACCAAACACAGAACACCATCATGGCATTGCCTCCGAAAAACGAACAGACCTGTCACAGGCCCCACATGCTACGCGGGACCATTCCGCACTGTCTACCGACCGGTGCTCATAGTTGCTACATCCGGCGTGGTCAGTCGAGATAGCGCGTGAGGAAGACATCCAATTCGGAGAAGACCCGCTGGCGATCTTCTTCCCGATGCAGCACATGGTCCGCTACCGGCAATTCCACATAACTGTACGTGGTCGCACCGGCGGCCTGTAGGGCCTCGGCCATGGCGCGGCCGTGCGACACGGGCACCGATCGATCCATGCGGCCATGCATCAGCAGCAGCGGCGTGCGCATCTCTTGCGCATGAGCAATGGGCGATGTGTCGCGAAGCCGGTCCTGATCGTTCCACCAGGAACCGATACGTGCCTCGACCATCGGTTTCTGATTCAGGTACCATCGGCTATCGGACAGGAGCTGGGTCAAGTCCGCCACCCCGCCTACACTGATCGCGCAACGATATAGATCCGGCGTCTTCACGGCCCCCATCAAGGCCGCGTATCCTCCGTAGCCAGCGCCCACAATGCAAATCCTGTTCGCATTGGCGATGCCGGCGCGAATCGCGTATTGCACCACATCGGTCACATCGTCCTGCATCTCCAGGCCCCAGCGTTGAAATCCGCCGCGCAGCACGTCGTCTCCATACCCTTCGGTGCCGCGAAAGCGCGGCTCCAGCACGGCCCAGCCGCGACTGGCGAACCACTGTGTCCAATAGTTAAACGCGCCGGGCATTCGTGCGGCCGGGCCTCCATGAGGAAACACAATCATCGGCAGGTGGCGCGGGTCCCGATCCTTGGGCACAGTCAGAAGGACTTGCAACTCCTTGCGGTCGCGCGCCGTGACGTAAGTCGTGGTGGGGGAAGCCAGCGCGGCCGTCTCCAGATCGGGATACGATTTACCAAGTAACACCATCCGTCCATCCTGCTCGTCGAAGATCGACCAGCGGGGGGGATGGGCCGCGCCGCTCGACTTCACAACATGCCACCGTCCGTCGTCGCTGCTGCTATGGATGACATTGACCGTTCCAGGAATCGCACGATCGATGCGGGCCTGCAATCGCTGCGCGTCATAGTCCCAGAAGAGTACGCGCTCATCCGTCGCGCTGTAGCGGACGCCGACCACCTTCTTCCGCCCCGGCGCATACACCAATTCACCGTTCAGATCGAACTTCGGATCGGCGACCACGAGGATCCGGTCTGCCGCCCGGTCCATCACGTTGAGCTTAAAAATTGCCGCCTTGCCCCGATGCTGATCCCGCACATACAACCAGGCGGGATCGGCATCGAAGGCCAAGGGCACCAGTCCGGTTTCTTTGGCCAGGTCATACTCGGCCAGTTCGCGCCAGAGGCTGGACTCCGGCAGCCTGAAGATTGCGTGGACCGAGGTCTGGTATTGGCCTACCCCTGCCCGCACAGCTCCGGTCCGGTCAGCGATCCAATGCGCAATAGCGCTGCGATCCGGCTTCGAACTGGGATTCGCCTGAACCAATTGCCGATCACCGGAGTAGACATCCACCTTGTACACATCGGGAGCATCGGGATGCTCTAGATCGAGGGCAAGCAACACATGCCTAGGGTCGCCGGGAATCGTACCGACGAGTTGATCCTGAAATTGCGGAACGTGCTGCTTTCCAAAAAACGACGAAAGGGTGCTGTGCTTGAGCAAATTAGCGGTCCCTTCCGTCCCGTCCCGGTTCACCCCCCACAATCGCGTGTCGAGGGTATCGTCTGCATCCTTCGTCGCCACGAACCGGACACTCACGAGCAGCCGCTCATCATTGACCCAACGAAACCAAGTAATGATGTACTCGCGGTTGTCCGTCGAGACGACACGGTGCACGTCTTGCCCCGAGACAGTTTGGGTTTCGAGAAAGGTGTGGCCTTCATGGTTCCGGAGCACGGCCAGATGCCGGCCCGAAGGAGACAGTTGAATGGATTCGATACGAGGCAGAGACGCAAACGCTGCAGTGGGCGGAGGAGCGGAGCCTGGCTCGGCATGCACCGGTACCATGCTCCAGACAAGTAGCAGAACAGTGACAAGTCCGTAGATGGCCGGCACGGTCTATCCCTACAATTACCAGGGCATGCCCATCCGGGGAGTACCCGACGGATTCAGTTATCACATGTTCGCGTGACAGCCGTCCAGCCCGTTTTTTACGCACACGGAGGGCGCGAAGGATCGCCTGTGCCGTACGGCCGGTCTCGCGCCAGCCTCGATGCGAGGCTCACCTCACGATGAGCCCCGCACCAGTACAGGCACGCCGCACTAGAACTTATATTCCACACCTCCGAAGGCACTGATCCCGAAACCCGGGTTGGCGAAACGGTTCAGTGAATCGTTGACCACCACCGCTCCCGCATAGGTCTTGTTCGTAAGGTTTCGTCCCTCGGCGAACAGGGTCCAGTGCTCATCGATGTTCCACCCGGAACGCAGATTGATCAGCGCGTAGGAGGGATTCTTGATCGTGTTGTTGTAATCCGTGTAAAAACCGGACAAGGACCATTCGAGGTTCGGCGCGATCCACCATCCTGCGGGATGATCGTACCGCGCTTCCACATTCAAGCTATGCTCCGGCGCGCCGGCGACAGTGTTCCCATCTTTCGCGACCAACACATTCGGGCCCACCGCTCCGCCGGCCCGCACATCGTCGGTGAACTTGAAGCGCGACCAGGTGTAGGCCACACGGGTCTGCAGGCTGTCTTCCTTCCCGGCACCGCCCTGCGCAAACAAACCTTTCTTCAGCACCATACCTCCGCCGGCCTCTACGCCGGTGTGCCGCGTCCCATTGGCATTTTGGAAGGTGCCCTGGTTATTGATGTTCGAGGCCAGGATCTCTTTCTGCATTTCCAGGTTGTAGACCGTCAGGTCCCAGCTATACCGCCGGTCAGCCGAGGTCCCCCGATGCCCCAATTCCAACTGCCAGGCCCGCTGCGCGTCCAGATTGAGAAAGCCCCTATTCGGCGTACCGTTCGCGTTGACCGAAGACAGCAGCTCCAAATTGAGCGGCGCCTCATAGGCCCGGCTGGCATTGAAATACAATTGCGAGGTCGGGGTCGTTCGATACACAAACCCGATTTTCGGGCTGATGGCATCGAAGTGCTGCAACGGCCGGTTCGTGCCGGTCGGCGTGGAGGGGGTGTTGGGATTGAAGGGATTCCCGGCCGGCCCGAAATTGTCCACGGTCGCCTGACGTCCGGTGTAATCCCACCGACCGCCGATTACGATCGTGAAGTCTTTCGTGGCATCGAAGGCGTCCTCGGCATACATGCCGAAGTAGGTTGTCTTGGCCGTGTAGTTCTGCGTCAGGGCTCCGATACTGCCGTTGATGTTCACGAACCGCTGCTGCCGCTGATTGCCATATCGCGGCTGGAATCCGGCAACGAAGGAGTTGTTCTTGCCGAACAAGGAATTGGAATTCACGTAGCGAAATTCTCCGCCGACGTTGTTGTTTTCCTGCCGGATGGTTTGAAAGATCGGATGGTCGACGAATTGGTTCGAGAAATAGGGAATGATCTCGAAATACTGATTGGGCGCGAATTCATTGTGATAGGCGATGCCGATACGCTGCAGGGTATAGTACCGGCCATAATTACAGACCTGGTTGTTCAGGTTACAGGCAAAGAAGGGAGGCGTGCCGGGAGGGCTTTGTCCGCCGGGCTGTTGCCGATTGAAAAACAGCTGCTGATTGGTCAAGGAGCCGGGGATACGTTCGGCCACGTTCGCCTGCAGGAAGTAGGCGCGGATTTCCTGATGGTTGCCGAGCTGCAGGCCGATGTTGGCATTGATGCGCTCGCGGGCCTGCTGACTGTTATCCTGAAACCCGTCCTGGCGATTGCCGGACACGCTGATGTAGTAGTCCATCGTCGCGCTCATGCTGCCCACCTGGAAGGGTTGCAGCACTTTGCCGCTCGACACCTGCCCGCTGACCATGCCGAAGCTGCCGCCGAGCATGCGCATTTGCAACGTCGAGGCGCTGTAGCCGGTGCGTGGCACGAAATTGATGGCCCCGCCGATGCTGTTCGCGCCATAGCGCAAGGCATTGGCACCTTTGTAGACCTCGATGCGCTCGTAGGCTAGGAGGTCGATCGATTCAAAGTCGGAAAATCCGTCGGCATCCCCGAAGAAAATCCCGTTGATCAGAATATTGATGCCGCGATGATGAAAATTATTGCGTAAGGATGTGCCGCGAATCTGAAACTGCCCTTCGTCGGCCCCGAAGCGCGACTGAAACCGTACCCCTGGAGCAAACTGCAAGACGTCTTGCAAATTTATCGCGCGTGACTCCGTAATCTGCTTCTCCTCGATGAGGATGTTGCTGCCGGGGCGGCGCGCAAATTCCTTTTTCACGTCCTCGACGTTCTCGATGCGTTTGCCACTAACTTCCACCGGGTCTACCGCGATCACCGGCGCGCCTTGTTCCTGCGGCTCCTCCGCCGCGCGCGCCGCGAGCGGCTGTAGGCCGCTCAACCACACCACCGCTACGATCCCCATCCCCGCACGACCGATACAATTACGCCACTCCATCTCCTCGTTTCCGATCTGCCCAGACCGTTTATAACTATGAATAATGACGCAATGCCGGTTGAACACACCACGCCTACTGACTCGATTCACTCGCTGCCGACCAAGCAGCGGCTTGCATGAGAGCCCCGTCCAGCGGCACCCCCTGTTTGAATCGTTTGCGAATAACCCGCACCTGATCAAAATCCTCAAGGGGATTTCCCCCCAATGCGAGGAAACTCGCCTCATATCCTTCGGCAAACCTTCCAATGGGCCGACCGGGGAAAATGGCCGCCGGTGTCGCCTCGCACCACATCTTGAGCAACGCGCGATTGTCGAACAGGTGCAAGGTCCGCAAGTGCTGCACCTCGGCCAGCGATGTGTCAGCATGGTCGCTGCCGATCACGAGTGTGACCCCTGCCTGCTGCAGCAACTGAAGGTTGTCCCGCAGCACATGAGAAGCGGCATCAGCGGGCGACGCATTGTGCGTCATCTCCGGACCTGGCCCATGCCCTGCGTGATGACCATGCTGATGTTGTCCACCGATGGTCGGCATAGCCTGCCCCGCCACACTCGTGGTGACGACCTGTACGTTGTGGACTGCCGCCAGACGCGCGTCATCCTCCGTCAATCGCGCACGCTCCGCATCCTCTGCGTCCTGCATCAACCAGCCCGGCACATGCGCCAGTTCATCGACGCCGGCTCGAACCGCGTGGCGGAAATCGGCCGCCGTTTCGACATGAGCCGTCACGCGAAGCCCGGCCGCATGCGCCCTCGCCACAATGCCCGGCACCAACGCAGGATGAAGCCCCAGCCGGTGATGGCCGGGGCTGGCGGCTACCAATCTCCCATCGTCCTCGGAATGCACGAGATACACTTTGAGAAAGTCCGGGCGACCGCTCAAGATCACCGGCCACTTGGCCTCGACCTCGGCGTCCGTCTCGACCACCGCATAGGACCGGTTTTCAAACCAGCCCCTTTCGATCGGCCCGACCGCCGGTTCATAGCGTCCAACGCGTAACACGTCTTCATACAAGGCCACGGGATGTCCGCCGCGTCCCGTGAGCCCGGCATGCGCAAACGTCGCATCGATGCTCGCCGGCACGTTGACGGCGTGCCGGATCTGCAGGGCGAAGTCGCGCACGTCGTTCGGATTCTTCACGTAAAACACGCCGTCCCGCAGGTAGCGCTGCACCACCGCTTGCACATTCCATGGTCCCTCGACGTTGTGGTTGTGTGCCTCGCCGAACGGCGGGACCACGTAAAGGCCGGAGAGATCCACGGCCTCGACAGGTCCGGACGGTGGCTGTCTGGTCAGTCGTCCATGGACGGAATACCAGGTATCCGGCTGAAACCCCTGCCCGTCGAACCATTGGCCGTTGACGAAGGCATAGTGCGCTGCCGCCGAGGAGGACGGAACGCCCGCCCCACTTGTGCAACCGGACGCGTGTGCGATCAGCATCAAGGCGAGCAGATACCACATGAGGTATGTGCGTCGCGTGCTGCTAACCGCAAATCCCCTCACGGTCGTTCGCGATGCCGTTGTTCTGTTTGTCACAGACTGAGGTTCATTTCATGCGTCTTGTTGCGTTGGACCAGCCGTTCCAGCGACGCGCGAAAGACCCGGAGGCTGCCACGGCCGATCTTGGTGCCTTCCAATCGACCGTCTTCGACCCACCGGTAAATCGTCCAGCGGCTCACCGCCAATACGTCCGCCGCTTCTCCGACACGCAAGAGTTGCTTGTTCATCGCAATCTCCTTTGAAGTAGGTACGCGAGCGGCAACATTCCACGTTGCCGCTCACGTCACATGGTTAGAACAGACCGAACGTCACCCCGCCGTAGATCGCCCGGCCGTAGCCGGCAAAAAACGCCTGTTGCAACGCGGCAGCCCCGGCGGTCTCTCCGCCGATCACCTGCCCGGAGGTGGCGTATTTCTTGTCGGCGATGTTGTCCACTTCCACATAGAACTTGGCGAACCGGAACCAGCTGTTCTTGAGATCGACATTCTTGTGCACATTGATGTTTGCGATCATGTACGACGGAATACCGAACGTATTGCTGTTGTTCAGGAAGTAGCTGTTGTAGTAACTCCCCTCGACCCAGGCGCCCCAGCCGGTCGCCGCATGGTCATAGGCCACCTTGGTGTTGAACACATCGGTCGGCACGTTGGGCACTTTGTTGCCGTCCCGCACGAGGAGTCCGGCAGCGGTGTTCAGCCGGTCGGCGAAGTTGACGTACTTCGCTTCGATATGGGTATAGGCGCCGGACAATCGCAGCCCGTCCATCGGACGCCAATCGTAGAAGGCCTCGATTCCCTTGTACTGCGAGGAGTCGGCGTTCACCGAGGCCGTGTTCGTCCCGGACACCGCCTGCGTGATGATTTCATCCTTGAAGAAGGTCCAGAACCCCACCAGTTGCACGGTCAAGGTCTTGGTGAGCTTGGACTCGGTACCGAGTTCGAAATTCAGGTTCTTCTGCGGCTTCAAATCGAAGTTGGTACCGGGCTGCCCCGTCACCGGATCTCTCAATAGATTGCCGAATCCGGGAATACCGTATCCCGTCGAGGCCCGCACCCAATGGCGCTGCTCGTCCGTCGGCTTCCACGTGACTGACATTTCCGGCGCCCAATTGGTGTACGTCCGTTCGGCGCCCGCCCGGCTGCTCACCGCGCCGCCTGTGTAGCCGATCGACTGCACGCTCAACTGCGATTGTTCGAATCCCAACCCGGCTGCGAGGGTGACCTTCGGGATGAACTCCAGTTCCTCCCGGATGCGCCCGCCCACGTTGCGGATCGTGCCGCGCGAATTTTGGAGAAGCGCCCCGCGGGTGCCGAAGCCGTCCGCGAGATTCTGAAAGGTCTGGGCTTCCTGCTCCATATTGTTCAAAAAGAACCCGACATAACTCCGCAACGGCATGTCGAAGAGCCGCCCGTCATGCCGCAAATCGGCATAATGTTTATAGTTCGGATTCACGTTGTCGCTGATTTGCGAGAAGGTCTGATTGATATCCTTCACATCGTAATCGGCCTCGATCGTCAACACGGTGTTGGCGTTGATCTGCCGCTCGTAAATCCCGCCGATGATCGTCCGGCGGTCCAATCGTCGCTGCGCCAACCGCTCGGCATCGCTACAGGAGTTGGCGTTACACACGACGTTCGTTCCGCCCGCCTGCCGGCGATCGGCGTTGAACTGCCCCTGGGTCAATCGCGTCGGCACCCGGGCATCGAGCCAGTTCGTAATGGCCTTGAAGTAGAAATTCTGCTTGTCGTCGATCTTGAAGCGAAAATTCAGATTCATGGTCTGCGTGGTGTAATTGCTGTTTCTGATGAACCCGTCTTCCGCCACATTACTGACAAACAACGACACATCGAGGTTTTCGAATTGCTGGCCGACGGCAAGACCTTCCTTGTGGTACCCGAACGACCCGCCGCTCAACAACGTTTCCACGCCGTTGATGTCACTCCCGCGTTTCGTCCGGAAATGCACCATGCCGCCCAAGGCGTAGTTGTCATACAGCGACGAGGACGCGCCTCTCACCACCTCCACGCTGCGCATGAACCAGGGATCGTGAATGTCCAACCGCGACAACCCGTCCGACTGCGTTTGAATGAAGCCGTCTTCGTACATCTTGATGTCGCGCACGGCGAAGGTGGTTTTGGCGCCCTGGCCGCGGATCATCATGCTGAAGTCGCGCGGGCCGTTGGCCTGCCGCAGCACCACACCGGGGAGGGACTCCATCGACTCCTTCATCGTCCTGGTGGGCTGCGACTCCGTCTCCGATTGTTCGGTCGATGACAGCGACAATCCCTCCGGTCGTCGTTGCACACGATTGCTGACGATACTCACATCGGACAACTCATATTGCGGAATCGGCTCCGCGGCGACCGCCGATGACGATTCGTCCACCGTCGCCGGTTGAACCGGCTTCACCGGCGTGACCACCGCCCCGCCCGCCGGTTGCTGCTGCAACTCTTCCAGCTCGCGAAGAATGTTCTGCAACTGGTCGCGGAGGTCGCGTTCCCGCGCGCGTTTCTCCACGACGGTTCCGCCCCCCGTCTCCTCCTGCGCAAACGAGCCCGGGCCGGAGATCGGCACGGCTGACAACAAGACACCGCATAAAACGGCATGAAGTCTAAATGAATCACGACGCGCCCACATACACATCCTCCCGGCACAACGGTGCACACGACAGAAGAGACCATCCCCTCGCGCCCCTGTCTGAACGGACGAAAAGAGAAGCTAGATGATCTAGCGAAATAAAAAAGGAATTACGACTGAAGAGGCGGCGCGCGCGAGGCAGTGTAGAAGCCGCCGTCGCCCGCGAGGATGGAAAGGCTGTTCTCGACGAACAGCGTCGCCACGAAGAATGGTTGGAGCACCAGTCCCACGGCGCCGGCATCCGAAGTTGGATTCGCCTGACAGGCCCAGGCACAGAAGCTGGAATGAGAGACCGTTCCGCCGTGGTGATGGGCGGCCGGTTTCGGATCGGCGTGATCGAAGACGCAGGCGACGGAGAAGACGGCCAGCACCAGGTAGAGTCCCGCCAGCGCGGTGGCCAGTCCGACAGAGGGTTTCGTCACACGCATCATGGCATCAGGCTCTGTACTGCACGCACGGCATTGGGCGCATCCCAGTCGCGGGGGCCGACGGCGCGACCGATCAGTGTTCCCTGCTGGTCGATGAACACGGTCGTGGGCAAGGCCCGCACCAGGTAGGCTTGAGACACAGCTTGATCTTCATCGAACAAGACGGGCAGCTGCACATGCAGATTGGTGAGAAACTGTTTAATGCCTTCACGTTGTAAATCCGTCGTGATCGTGAGCAGGGCGAACCGTTCGGGATCCAGCTGCTGCCGCAGTCGCTCGAAGGCCGGCATCTCTTCTTTGCAGGGGCCGCACCAGGTGGCCCAGAAGTTCAGCACGACGACTTTCCCCTTCAACTGCGCCAGGCCGACCGAGGCTCCCCCCAGAGACGTGAGCTCGAACGGCGCGGCCATGGTCCCCGGCGCAACCCGCCCGACCTTCAGCGCCGCTAACCGGTCGTCGGCTGACGCTGGAGCAAACCAGAGTCCAATGGCCAGAAACAGGGCGAAGGTTTGCACACATCGCGATCGCATTAGCCGCGCATTCCCATCTACTGACCAGCAGCAGCCGCCGCCGTGACCGACGGCATCCGCAAGGTCTGCGTGACAATTTTATGGCCGGGCATCCCATGCTCCATCCAGGCCATGGCAAAGACGCCATGCCGATTCACGGCCACCACCGGGGTCTGACTTTTTCGGTCGTTCAATTTCTGCGGCGCCGCGAAGGTCGCTCCGCGATCCATGGAGGCGCTCATCACCACGTCCCTCTTGACCGGTCCCTGCTCCTCCCAGATCACCACCAGCCGCCCGTCAGGATCCACCGCGATCTGCGGGTGGTCGGGGAAGGTGTTCTTGGACACATTCAACTGCTGCTTCGGCGAGAACGTCTGGCCCCGGTCATCGGAAAAGGCGAGATAGACCGCGGGAATTTCGTCGGTCCCTTCCGTATACCAGACGACATACAATCGTCCCTGGCGGTCCACTCCCATGGAGGCGGGCCGATGCGGGCAGGCCGGGAACACCCACTGATCGTGCCCGACAATCACCGGAGCCTCGAAGGTCTCCCCGTGGTCCGTCGAACGCGCCACCACGGTTTCCCGCACGTTGCCTTCGAAAATTTTCCGCCAGGCGACGTAGACCATGCCATCGGGACCGCTCGTCACCGCCGTGCGGCAGCAGACGCAGGTGCCTTCGTCCACTTTGAGATTCTTCGTGATCGTCGCGCCCCGGTCCAACGAGCGGGCCACATAAGTGCCGGGCTCTTTCTTTCCTTCACGCCCATCGATCCAGGAGAGGTGCAAGCGGCCGTCTGCATCACGATGCAACGCATCGAAGGTATGCTGGATGACCCCCGGATCGTCATTGACCACGATCGACGGCTGGAAGGTTCGCCCGCCATCACTCGAGCGGCTCAAGCGCAATTCGGTCGCGAACGGTTGCTCGGGTGTGGCCTTCGGATGGGCCAATCCCCAGGTCACAAACACCTCATCACCCTGCGCGACCAGAGCCGGCGCCTCTTGTCTCCAGTAGGGAATGTCCTCGGCGCGATTGATGCGTACCGGAGCACCCATCGGTCTTCCCGGCTCAGCACTCCGGGCATACATGACCGACCGCACCTCTTTGTTTTCTTCCATCCAGACCAGCGAGAGTGACCCCGCATCGTCGATTTGCACCGAGGGCCCCACCACGCTCTTCACCTTATGCTCGGTGGTGACCTTGGGCCCCAACTGCATACCCGCTGGAGGCTCCGCCCATCCCTGTTCGGTAGCGATTCCACCCAACAGAATGGTCACCACGAACGCGCGTGTACCAAGAGAACTGAGTCGATGGCCTTGATGCATGGTGTGACCTCTAACTTCCCGCGGAAATCAGCTGGAACGACTTCGTCAAGCCGAACACGAAGCTGGTCCCCTGCGATAGACTGTTATTCGAATCACGAGCAAACGGAATCTGTGCGTAAAAATAGATCGACGTCATGTTGGTCAGACTTGATTGCACCAGCTGCCCCAAATCCATTTGAAAGCCGGGCGAAAACGCATGGTAGGTCGAGCCGGTGGTCGGCACCGCCCGACTACGGATCGTGGGATCGAGCACCACGGGCTCACCGGGGAAAACCGGCGCATCCCCCGGTACCGCCGAGCGCAGCAACGAAGAGCTGAAATTGTCATGCACGAGATATCGATAATTGACCTGGCCGGTCAGCACAAGCCATGGCGTGGTCACCACATTCAAACCGGCATTGAGAATGAATTCATCGCCGAATTGGTAGCCATCATTGTTTCGAAAGGTATGCCGATAGCTGGCGGAGAGAAATTGGTTGAGCCGATGTGGGATCAGTTCATACGCCTGGTAGATCGTGGGATTGATTCCGACTTGTCCGCGACCCAGTTGCGCGGGAGACTCCATGCGGGTTCCGGCATTGTCATGTGCACCCGTGGCACCGGTCGGCAGATACACACCGAGCCCGAAAACCACCATACTGCGCAAGGTGGGAAGCACATTGTATTTCAGGCCGATACGAATGTCGCCAATTCCGTCGGTGGAAAATCTGGTCGGTGCGCCCTCCCCGTTGAGCCCATCCTCGCCGATGCCGTCAATGTGCTGGTGCGTTCGCCACACGTAGGGCACTGTTATCTGCAACCCTAAGCGCTCGGTGAGCCCATAATTGAGATCCAATGTCGCCTGCTGCGTAATCGTGCGTGTCTCCTGATGGTGATCGAGGATCATCTGACGATTGGCCTGATCGACTCCGGGAATGATTCCCGAGGTACCGCCCAAGAGGCGCATCGGCGTATAGCTATAGATCCCGTTGACCGTCAGCACACCGGCCTGTGGCACCTGCTGCTGAGATCCGATGACCACGAAACAGGATACGGCCCCGCAAGAGGCAGAGGCCGAGGGCACAGAGGTCACACCCCCGCAGGCCACCGTCAGAACTCCGAGCACCGACATCAAGAGCCTTCTACTGAGACCCCACATGACGCACAATCCTTTCTCCACTCACGGATGATGATAGGGCTCTGGCCTGGTGCCGGAAGTCACCTTCGGCGAGACGCTACTCCTGATAAAGAATGCGATGAATCAGTGAAACGGTTCAGGACAGAGAAGAATGCGGAGGACCCCGCGATGGCCACAGGGCACTGGATTCGATCGATGTGGAATCGACCCGAATGTCATCGACCAAGGCAATGAGCGAGATCGTGACGGGAACGAACTGCGGCACAGACTCGAGATCTTGCCCGGCTGCGCACATCCAGGCACACACCACGGTCCCATGGACACCGGGCTCGTGATGCGCATGGTGCGAGAGGTGGTCGAGCATGTGTGGATAGACGAATCCCTGGAGGGCCAGGAATGCGCAGGCCAGCACCAGCGGCAACCACGTCTTTCGTGACCGCGTCATCATAGGGTTATCGCAACGCCGCCGCCTTGACAGGCGCAGCCTGCTGAATCCGACTGACGATCTCCTGGATCTTGTGCTCGGTCAGCAACCCGCCTTTGATGTATTCCTGCACCACACCCTGTTGGTCGATAAACACGCTGACCGGCAGACCAAACACTCCATACTGATTAGCGACCCGATTCTCACGGTCGAGCAGCACTGGAAACGTGTGCTTGTACTGCTGAATGTGTTCACGCACCTTGGCTTCATCCTCTAATTCATTGACGGCCAGCACCACGAAATCCTTGTCGCGAAGTTGGTCATAGACTGTCTGCATCGCCGGCATTTCGGAGGTGCAGGGCTTGCACCAGGTCGCCCAAAAATTCACCAAGACGATCTTCCCGCGGTACTGCTCCAGGCTATGGGCCTTGCCCTGTAGATCCGTTAGCGAAAATTCACTGGCCGGCATACCGGCCGCCGGAGGCCGTGAACCCATCGCCAGTGCGGAGCCGACTAACGTCGAGACGAGCACCGCCGTCACCATCAGGTTTCGCGTAAGGCGCTGTATCACGATTGGCGGTTTCCGACAGGCCCTTGAGTGAGTCTTCATGCTCCGGTTCTCCGATCGCCTTACCGGTTCAAACTGTAATTGACCGGTAGAGTCAGCACGACCATTTCCGACGACAATTCATGCTTCATATGCAGCGGACAGGCGCGCCGCACGGCTTCGATCGCCGCCTGGTCCAACGATTCATACCCTGAACTTTTCACCACTTCGACACTGTTCAGATGTCCGTCATTGCGGATGGACACCTTGAGCACGACCTTGCCCTCCCAACCGTTCAAGCGCGCCGTACTCGGATAGTGCCGCAATTCACTGATGCGGCGGTGCAGTGATTCTCCCACCCAATTGTTATTGGCTTTGACGGCCTTTTTCGGAATCGCCGCGCTGGCCACCACCTGATGTTCTTCCATCTTGGCAGGGTCCGGCTGCGCGACGACCGGCGGCGGTGGAGCGGCCAGCACCGGTTCAACTGGCGCCGGAGGTGCAGCCACCGGCTCACTGACAGCCGCGGCAACCGGTTCCATAGCCGGCGCGGGATCGGCCGGGGCCGAAGGCGCCGACACCGCTTCAACTGCGGCAGGAGCGTGGACCACCGGAGCACTCGCCGTTACCACGGGCTCTGAGACCGCTTCCACCACCGCCGGCGCACTGACGGTTTGCTGCGCCTGATAGGTCTGGGCCGTGACAGGCGCCGCCTCCGTGACCTGCTGCTCGACTACCGGCGCCACTTCACGCTGCACTTCGGCCGGCGCAGCCGCTTGCACAACCGGCTCCGTCTTCACAACCTCCTGCGGTTCAATGGCTTTCGCCTGCATCTGCACGACGTCCTGCTTCGGCTGGATCTGTTCTTGCGGACGCACCGTTTCGACCACCGGCTGCACGTCACGTTGAACCGCTTGCGGCTGGACTCTGGTTTCCACTTGGCGCTGCACCGGTTGAGGAGGCGGTTCCACGGCGCGCACCGGCTGAGGCCGAGGGTGCACCGGAGTCGGCGCAGGCGGTTGGATCCGAGGAACCGGCGCAGGGGCCGGCTCTACCTCTCGCGTCACCTCGCGAGGCGCTTCCACAAGGGCCACATCCCACTTGAACGGTTCCTGTTCCACCATGACGGTCATCTTCGGCAGGAGACCAACGGCCACCAGCGCAAGGCAGGCGTGAAACACCAGCGATGCCCCCCAGCCTGTGACAGATTGGTTCGTGTGCCCTGAATGTCCGACTAAGACGTGATCCATGGGAACGGCCCCTTTCGATACGCTGCGTAACGCGCTTACTTAAACACCACCTTGGAGAGTGAGCCGATCGGAACCTCGACCTGCCCGAAATCGGACTCGCCTTTGAAGCTGCCATTCACCACGGCAGGGACAAATTCCCCGCTTTTCCCGTTGGCCAAGGTGACGGTCATGGCCGGCGCGGCCTTGTCGGCACCCGGCTTCAGCTCGATCTGCTTGATCTGATCGAACTTAATATTGACCGTCGCCGTGCCGCGCTTGGAGGGCAGGTGGCGCAGCTCATGAGGGACGAACGAGGTCTCACTCATTTTTTCTTCCCAGTAAAAAATGCCGTTCTTCAGCTCGGTTTCAATACCCTGGGCATCGGTCACGGCAATGGTAAAGGTCTTTTCGGCCTTCGCATCGGCGGCTGAAACAACCGGGGCCGGAAACAGACATGCCAACCCGGCAAGCCCGCACACCCCCATACGGAACATCCACTGGTTCACTTGCATGTTCATCACTCCTTCAACGCTTCACGCAGGAATGGAGCCGCCCCATTCCTGACCGTTCACGAGATCCGGTCTCCACGCCAGGCGCCGAGAACGATCCCGACGGGATAGGGACCCGTCGCAGAGCGACCCTCGAAAGGAGGAATGCACCCACAGCATGCGAGAGACCTCGCTCAACTGTTCGATTCAGGCTCCTCGACTCGCAGTCGCGGAGCAAGACTATGCACAACAAGGGAGACGTGGAATCAGAGAGACACAGGGGGAGCGCGCGAATGACACAGGGAGGATAACTGAGAGAGACGTATTATGCCGGACAGGAACGACGCATCACCGGAGAGCGCCAACACATGGGTCGCATGAACCGGCGTGACCACATGCACGCCGGCCGTGGCGCACATCCACGCGCAAATGCCTGAGCCGTGCGTTCCGGCATCGTGGTGAGCGGCATGCTTGAGCTCATGCGCGACCGCGCTGCCCGTCGTGACCGCCAATAGGGCAATGACGGCAAAGACGACAACCCAGACGATGCTGTGAAAGCGGGAACTTCGCATAGGACAAAGACTAAAACCTAACGCGCATGCTAGCAAACTCGCCGAGGGAGCGTCAACGCAACTTTTCGCCTTGTGCGGCCGTGACGACTACGGCCCGCCGACACCGATGATACGCTCCACGCGCTCATCGCGCCCGCCCAGGTCACGATACCGACGGTATTGCGCCAAGGCCCGCCCCATATCCTTCCGATGGAGTTCGTAAAACACCCCGAGATTGTAGTGGGCCTCCGCCGAGTTGGGTTTCAGCGCCACCGCCCGTTCATGCTCTCGCTCGGCCTCATCCAGCCGGTTCAAGCTGGTGTAGACCATCCCCAAGTTTAAGTGGGCCTCGGCGTACTCAGGGCGATAGCGAATCACCTCGAGAAATTCCCGCTCGGCTTCGGCCAGCAACCCCTGACTTCGATAGACGAATCCAAGATTGTAATGAGCGTCGACCAGATCAGCTTTGACGGCGATGGCCTCTTTGAATGCGGCAGCCGCGGCGTTCAGGTCATTGCCCCGTTCAGCCAGACGTCCGAGGAGATACCAGGCGTTGGCATGTCCGGGATTGGCCTGGGTGAGACGGGACAAATAATCGCGGGCCTGCTTGAGGTCGCCTTGGCTGTCAGAGAGACTCGCCAAGTGATAGAGCGCCTCCGCGTGGTCCGGTCGCATGCGAAGCAGGGATTGATACATCTTGACGGCATTCGGGCGGTCATGCCGTTCCTCGTACAGTCGCGCTAAATCCAGATGCGCTTCCTCATTGCCCGGCGCGATGTCCAGTACCTGCCGCAACACCTGCTCCGCCTCGTTCCCCCGCCCCTGAGCCAGATACACGTCGGCGAGATCATTCAGAATCTCCGCCGATGGCGCACTCAGTTTCAGCGACTGTTTAAAAGCTTGAATGGCGTCATCGGGATTCCGTTTACTTTGAAAATAGACCAGCCCCAACACATGATACGCCTCGGCCAGTTTGGGATTTTGTGCGAGGGCTTTCTTCAGGGCGTCGATGGCGCCGTCGGCGTTGCCTTCGCGAAAGAGGACGACACCCCGCTCATAACTGCGGCGCGCCGATTCCGACATCGCGCTTGAGGTGGCTGAGGATTCAGCAAGGGCGGTGACGAACAAGGCCAGGCACAAGAATGGAAGGCTCGTGAGGAGATGACGGGAACGGCTGGCCCTTTGCCGCATGGAAATCCGCAATGGAATCCGTGGGTGACGTCGCCGAGAGAGTCGGCGAGGTGGTGGAGCCCACTATAGATCTGAGCGCCTCCGAAAGCAACGAGGAGGCCCGCGTCGCAGTCATCCATCGAGAAGCAGTTGAGACCGTCACCGCTGTTTCGGTAGGATTCGATGATGAATTCCTGTATACTCCGCCGCCGAGCCCATGCCCCAGAGGCGAGCTTTGCCCGTGGCGGGCTCGTGAGAATGAAGGTACGTCTGCATGCTGACCCAAGTTCTGAACATCATATTCGGCAGTAAAAACGACCGCGAGATCAAGGCGCTGCGCCCGATCGTCGAGCGGATTAACGGGCTGGAATCCAGCCTCACGCCCCTCTCCGACCAAGCCCTGGCCGAGAAAACGCAGGAATTCAAAAAGCGTCTCCAGGATGGTGAAGGGCTCGACGACATTCTGCCCGCGGCCTTTGCCGTCTGCCGTGAAATGTCCCGTCGCCGCTTGAACATGCGGCACTTCGACGTGCAGTTGATCGGCGGCATGATTCTGAACAAGGGCCGGATCGCCGAAATGAAGACCGGTGAAGGGAAAACCCTGGTCGCCACCCTCCCGCTATATCTCAATGCATTGGAAGGAAAGGGCGCTCACCTGGTCACAGTCAACGACTACCTGGCGAAACGCGACGCCTCCTGGATGGCCCAGCTCTATCATGCGCTCGGCCTGACGGTTGGCATCATCCAGCACGATGCGTCGTTTCTCTATGATCCGACCTACGAAGCGGCGGACAAACGCCTGCAGCATCTCCGTCCTTGTACTCGGCATGAGGCCTATCGCGCCGAGATCACTTACGGCACCAACAACGAATACGGCTTCGACTACCTGCGCGATAATTTGATCGTCAGCGACTTGAGCCAATGCGTCCAGCGCCCGCTGCACTTTGCCATCGTGGACGAAGTCGACAGCATCCTGATTGATGAAGCGCGCACGCCCTTGATCATTTCCGGTCCGACGGATCAAACCACGGACCTCTATTACCGCATCAATTCGATCATCCCGCAGCTCAAGCCGGAGCACGATTATACGATCGAGGAAAAGACCAAAACCGCCTCGCTCACGGAAGAGGGCAACGTCCGCGTGGAGAAACTGCTGGGCGTGGACAACCTCTACGACCTGCAGCACATGGATCTGGTGCATCACGTCGTCAAAGCGCTCCAGGCTTACTCGCTCTATAAGCGCGATGTGGACTATGTGGTCAAGGACGGCGAAGTCATCATCGTCGATGAGTTTACCGGCCGCTTGATGCCGGGCCGCCGGTGGAGCGACGGACTGCACCAGGCCGTGGAAGCCAAAGAAGGCGTGAAGATCGCCAACGAGAACCAGACTCTGGCCTCCGTCACCTTCCAGAACTATTTCCGCATGTACAAGAAACTGGCGGGTATGACCGGCACCGCCGACACGGAAGCGGGCGAGTTTGCCAAGATTTACAATCTGGACGTCAACGTGGTCCCGACCAACCGGTCCATGATCCGCAAGGACTACGCCGATGTCGTCTTCCGCACGGAAAAAGAAAAGTTCACGGCCATCGTCGAGGAAATCAAGGACTGCCACGAGCGCGGACAACCGGTCCTGGTCGGCACCATTTCCATCGAGAAATCCGAACGGCTGGCGGGCTACTTAAGCCGCAACGGCATCAAGCACAACGTGTTGAATGCCAAGTTCCACGAGAAAGAAGCGGAGATCATTGCGCAAGCGGGCCGCAACGGCGCCGTCACCATCGCCACCAACATGGCCGGCCGCGGAACGGACATTCTCCTGGGCGGCAACGCCGACTTCCTCTTCAAGCGGATTCTCTATCAAGACGACACGTTGACCGACGCGCGGAAGCAGGAAATCTTCGACGAGATCAAGGCCGATTGCGAGAAGGACAAGCAGGCCGTGGTCACGGCCGGGGGTCTCCATATCCTGGGCACCGAGCGGCATGAAAGCCGCCGCATCGACAACCAGCTCCGTGGCCGGGCCGGCCGTCAAGGCGATCCGGGCTCCTCGCGTTTCTACCTGTCGCTTGAAGACGATCTCATGCGGATTTTCGCCTCCGAACGTGTCTCGCAGATGATGCTCAAGCTCGGGATGGAAGAAGGCGTGCCGATCGAACATGGCATGGTCACACGCGCCATCGCGAACGCCCAGAAAAAAGTCGAGGCGCACAACTTCGAAGTGCGCAAACAGCTCCTCGAATACGACGACGTCATGAACAAGCAGCGGGAAGTGATCTACCAGCACCGGCATGCCGTCCTGGCGGGGGAGCATATCCAGCAAGACATTCACGACATGATGAAGGATCTGGTGAATGCCTTCGTCGAGACCTACTGTCCAGTCGATCAATACCAGGAAGAGTGGGACTACAACGGTCTCGGAGAAGCCCTGCAGGGACAGTTCGCCCTCGACATCACCCAGGGCAAGAGCAGCGTCGCCGATCACTTCAAGGATGTCGGCCGGGATGCGATGATCGAGGAAATTCAGACTCAGGTCCGGAAGGCCTACGATCACAAAGAGCAGGAACTCGGCTCCGAACTCATGCGCTACCTCGAGAAGATGCTGCTGCTCCAAGTGATCGACCACCACTGGAAAGATCACCTGCTGGGCATGGACCATTTGCGAGACGGCATCGGCCTGCGCGGATACGGACAGAAAGATCCGTTGATCGAGTACAAGCGCGAAGGGTTCGACATGTTCTCCTCCATGATGGAGCGCATCAAGTCCGATGTGCTGGAGCGCATGTTCCGCGTGCAAGCCGTGCGAGGCGAACAACCGCCTCCTCCCACGCCTGAGCCGATCCCTCCGCCGCGCATGGTCCTTAACCGCAGCGACGAACCGACGCCGCAACCGGCCCAGAGCCAGACAGATAAGACGGGCCGCAACGATCCCTGCCCCTGCGGAAGCGGCAAAAAATTCAAGAAGTGCCACGGGGCGTAGTGACGGGCCGAACCGGCCTGCGCCTCGCTGCCACAGCTGCGCAACTCGTTCCGCCAGGAGCTTCACTCGAGCGGAACATCAAACAGTGTTCGCTGCCTGCCACGCGAAACACCTCGTCGAGAGCGAGTACTGTTCAAGTACTTCAGCACCTCGCGGCATTAGGCCAGCCCATCCTCGTCTTGATACAGTGCTATAGTCGTTTCCTTTTTCTGGTCCGTGGTTCGATTGTCAGGTGGCCGCCCCTAGATCATCTTGCGGTATGCAAACTCGCATCCATCGGCATCGACGAAGGCCAGCCGGTCCTGTTGCCAGGAGACATCATAGGTGACGAGCGCATCATTGGCCGTTGAGAGTCGAAGGTGCTGCGGATCGAGCAGCTCGAACGTTCCTGCATCCCACAGGCTAAACGTGCCGGGCGGATCGGAGCGGCCGACGTATAGGCCGCGTTCACGAAACTCGAGGGTGTCAGGGTACCGCTGAGCACAGGGTGAATGCGGCAGCTTTTCCCACTGACCGAGCAACACGTGGGGAGCCAATGATTCTGACATGCGGTCCTCCAAGAGCGTCCCCGGCATGACCGAAATGGCCACACCGGAGACGTACATCCACACGATAGCTGCCAACCAGGCAGTCGAGAGGCTGGTGTTACTGGATCGACTCCACCGCGGCTTTGACATCCTCATCGCCTCTCAACCCCGTCGCCTTCTGCTTAAGCCTCTTGGCGATCGCCTTTTTCGCGGCGCCGTCGCTCGCGTCGGTTTTCGCCAATTCGGCCGCCCGGCGGATTTCCGCCGGACTCATGACGACCGCATCATCCAGCAAGTCGGCAACGGCCTTGAGGTTCGCCTTGCGTGTGCCGAAGCGTTCGCCGAGACGCTTGGCCTCGATATACGCATAATGAGGCCGAAGCACCGGGTTCTTCAAGGCCGTCTGAATCGCCTCGATCCCCTCGGTCAGGTGGTCGCCCCCGACCACGAGCGTCAACAGCGTATCGGGCGTGGAAAGCACCTTCAGCGCCGCTTGTGCGTGCGCCTCGTCGCTGGCCGAGGACACCATCACATCAGTCGAGCCTGTCGTGACGACCTCGACCCCGCCCTGATCCCAATGAACTTCCACGTCCACGCGATAGGCTCCCGGCATGGGAAACAGCGCGCCTTGAGAGCCCCGGAGGAGCGTCATCGAATTCCGAACACCCTGTCGGGGCTTGAGGCGGACCATCGGATGGTCTTCCACGCAGAGAATGATCGGCGAAAACGTACGCACCGTCCCCGCCGGGTCGGTCACGTGACCTCGGACGAATCCACTCTTCATGGAGAGGGTGGCCGGAGCGGGCACCGGCTCGTCGGTCGTGTTCGTCAATTCGAGGTTGAGCCGGATCGGGGCGCCGAGCGGCGCGGAAGCATGCACCGGCGTGACCGTCAGCAAGAGGCCCTCCGCGGACAATTCCATATCAGTCGGGCTGATCGGTGTCGTGGCATAGGAAGTGCCGAACGGCGTCCCGCCCGGACGGACATAAATATCCGGGATGTGCCGCAACCGTTTGGCGTCGTCCGCATGATATGACCATTGCACGTTGTTTGGAAACGCAGCGCTCCCCGGAGACAAGGAGTTGTTGGCAATGACGTCGGTCGTGTTCATAAAGCCATTGTCACTCGTGTTGTGGTACAGACCCATGGCGTGGCCCGTTTCGTGGACCGCCGTTCGAAAATACGGGGAGGTCGCCGTACCGAAGCGCACCCCCTTGACCAAGCCCCATTCCGCACTGGTAGGAACCGTCCAGTGCGAAGCGATGGCGCAACCCTCCCGAGGGACGTTGTTGGAATCGCCGCCATATGCGTCATACATGATGCCGCGGGAGGTGGAATCCAACCGCCGCACACACAGGACATGATAGCGCCATTCGGCGTCCAGGTTGGAGGCATCCCGCCTGGCCAGCATGGCCGCATGGCATTCCGCATCCGACCAGGACTCGCCACTCGGTTCGACCAGGTTGCTGTCACTCTGGTCGACGGTGATGTCCCACCCGATGCCGTCACCGATCGCCTTCCAATCCACGCCCCCACCGTTGTGCAACGGCGATTCGGACTGGCTTACCCGGTCGATCTCAACCGTCGCCTTCCGCAGGTAGGCCGAAATCCACCCCATGGCCAGCCGACCGACGACCGTGCCGCTGCTGTTCTTGACGTCGCCTGCCAGGTAATCGCTGCTAGAAGGGTAGCCGGCCGGGGCCACCTGCCACGACATCAACGCGGTGAAGGTGCCCTCGTTTGTCCAGGCACCGCCCGTACTCCACGCTCCGGCACTCTTCGTGAAACGCCACATCTCAAAGCCGAGCGTGAAGCTGGTCCCGATCGTAAAATATTCGAGAATCTGAGTAACCCGGAGGTAGTACCGATACCGCCCTCGGGACAAAATAGGAATCCCGGCGCTCGGGCTGGGGCCTGGGAGAAGTAAAGGGGAAGAGGGAATCGGCGGGAACCCCGGTTTCCACGGCAACCAAATAAGCGGGCGTTGGTACAGGTCGCCGCTCGCTGTTCGGCCGCTGCCATGGCACTCCACGCGCAACGTGCCGTCATAGGTCACCAAGGGACTCCCCGACGGCTTGTAATTGAGCAGGTAGCAGCCGCAACGCACACTCCGAAACTTCAATGGCGGCCAAGGGAAAGGAACTGGGAACGGTTGAAGCGGCTCGAGGCCCGGTTGAGGAACAGGCTGTGGTTGCGGGATGGGTACTTCCTGAAGCGGCTGAGGAAGCGGGGGGAACGGGCCTACGGGGTTGGGAATGAGATCGGCGCGCGGTGCGTTCATGGGAACCCTCCTTGGTTTGTGAGTCATGAGGTCACTCGCCCGCGTAAGGCCGTGCGCGACTACAGAGACTGTCCTCGGCACGGTGTCGGGTGATGGAGCGACCGGTGTTCACGCACGCAAGACAAAAAGCAAACGACATGCCGATGGGATGGACGACACGCACTGATTGTGATTTCACGAACATGCAAATGGACGTGTTTGACCCTGTGCGCAGGAGTCGCGCGGCACGGCGTATCTCATCGTCCGACAGGTTGTATCGGAACCGATACGGTGGGCGAGGACGGGCCTATCAGATTTTCTGTGTGTGAGACGGGTTGGTTTCACGCCGCACTCGGCTCGAACCGATCAGCGTACAGGATTGCGAATTGATTCATCGCCGACTTCCATTCCCGCGTCGCGCGGCTCCAATCTGCGGTGATGTTGCGCAGAGCCAGCCACAGCAGTTTGGTCACCGCCTCGTCGGTTGGGACGTGGCCGCGGGTCTTGATGATCTTGCGCAGCCGCATGTGCACCGACTCGATGGCGTTGGTGGTGTAGATGATCCGCCGCACCTCCGGTGGGAACGCAAAGAAGGGCGTCACATGCTCCCACGCCCGTCGCCACAGGCCGCTGATAGTCGCATACGTGGTCCCCCATGGGCCTGCCTCGAACTCCTCCAGCGCGGCCTTCGCCGTAGCCTCGGTCGGTGCGGCGGAGACTGGCCGGATTGCGGCGGCCACCGCCTTGCGGTCCTTCCAGCTCGCGTAGTCCAGCGAATTGCGGATCAGGTGCACGATGCAGGTCTGCACGGTGGTCTGCGGGAACACGCTGCCGATCGCCTCGGACAGCCCCTTCAAGCCATCTACCACCGCGATCAGCATGTCGGTCACCCCACGCGTGCGCAGCTCGTTGAACACCTTCAGCCAGCACTTC
>WBZN01000103.1_pt1 | contig 127582 bp, 143 predicted proteins | sample 5204281 | NCBI WGS metagenome assembly WBZN01 (sample SAMN12344347, study PRJNA552823) | activated sludge metagenome | biome: Activated sludge suspended growth; feature: Nitrification reactor; material: Wastewater; isolation source: activated sludge from nitrification reactor of wastewater... | reverse complement strand
TGGCGGCAACACTATAACCAGGTGCGTCCACATCGTTCGCTGGGCTTGCGGCCGCCCGCACCCGAAGCGATCGCGCCGCAGTGTGCGTAGTGACATTCAACCTGGTACAACCACAGGGGGCCGGTCACCGTGGAGTGGGGGTTTCTGCAGGAACCTCTCTAATTCCTGGGGTAATACCTCAGTATTCCACGCCTAGATAGCAGCGAAGCGAAATGTCGACAGTCTGAGAATGCTACCCGTAGGAGGCACTCATGGATGCGCGAATAAAATTTCAAATCGTCATCCCTGCTCTAATAGTTGGTTCGCTGGTATGTATTTATGGAAGTTATAGAAGATGGAAATGGTTGGTCGATCCGCCGGAACATTTAGCATTGGTGTATTCCCAATCACTCCTTAAAGTGCTGTTTGGCAGTGTGTTCGTCCGTAACTTTACAATGATTGTAGGTTGGTTGGTGCTCGCTTATGTTATTGCTCTTCTTTTCATTGAATAGATATGATGCCTGTAGAGCAAAACAATTGTCGAGAGTCTTGATATGAAGACCGTAATGCATTGAAGGCACACTTAGCTATCGCGAAGCCACGTTACTGTACGTCCTATATCGGACATCCTATTTGTAAGTCATTGTAAAACTGTGTATCAGCTTGGAAGGTTGAAGCACGTAAAGCCTTGATTTTATTTTTCACCTGGGGCCCTTTTAAGGCGAGACATTGGCGATCTAACTCCGCAAATAAAGCTAAGCAGCAAACGCAACGCCCGCAATTTTAAACGAAATAGCTTTTGCCAACGATGGGCATAACGGTTGCCCTCCACCAAACCTCATCTGTGCAACCCGAAGCTACTAGGGTCCTTCCTTCCGTCCTGATCACACCCGCAGATCGCTCTGGATAGTCCTGGATAGTCTTCTTTCTTGCTTCCGCTTGACGGCAAGCTTCAGTCTCCGCCTCTTGCGGATCTCCGTGAGTATCGTCCGCCGCCTGAATTCTTCACGATTGTCCTCAGTATCCCTGCATTGTCGCCGGATATGTTTGGCTTGTGCCGTCTACAATTTGGCTGGTAGAGCCGTCTGGAAGAGAGCAAGTCGAACGAATCACGGGAACAGGGCTAAGGGGCAGGCACTGAAGTCAGTGGACGTACACAATCTCGACGCGAGCCAGGAAGTCCTTCAAACCGTTGAGCTGGTCGTGTAGCGCGGAGAGATTGTGTGCCATGGCGGCCCGCTCAAGCTGGTCGCCGATTACGCTAATTTGATCGAAACCGTACCCGCCGCCGTCGCCTTTCATGCGATGGCCCAGCATGCGAATCGTGTTGAGGTCGCCCTGTTTCAGGCAGGACTCGATCGTCGTGAGATCCCGCTGCCTGTTGGCAAGAAATCCGGGGATGATCGCTTCAAGGCTGGAATCGATACGGACGGGAATCTTGTCGGAGCCTGGTTCAGCATGATGGTGCATCATTGCGCTCGGGTCTTTTCATAGGCCAGGAGTAATTCCAGAAGCGTGGTTCGTTTCAGCGGCTTTGTCATATGGGCATTGCATCCGGCTTCAAAGATCCTCGCCGATTCTTCTTTGAGGGCCAGGGCCGTGAGGGCAATGATTTGAACTGCGGGGAGGCCTTGCTCCTGCTCCCAACGCCGAATGGTTCGTGTCGCGGTCAAGCCGTCCATGACCGGCATCTGCATATCCATGAGGATGAGGTCATAGTGCCCGTTTTGAAATTTTGCGACGCCGATCTGCCCGTTGTCGGCCAGATCCACTCGATGGATGGTGTTCTTCAGATAGGACTGGATCAACACTTGATTGTCCGGTGAGTCCTCCACCAGCAAGATCCGCAGGGATCGTCCTTGGGGTGCGGCCTGGAGAGCGGCGCCTTGCGGAGAAGGTGAGAAGCCGCTCTTGCTGCGGCCTAACGCGATGCTGATGGTTTGTTGAAGATCGGAGCGACGGATCGGTTTAACCAGGTAGCCGCCCAGGCCGAGGTCGTAGGTCTTGGCGATGTCGTCGGCCCACCGGTCGGAGGCAAGCATGATGATCGTGAGGCTGCTCAGCCTCGGATCGGCATGGATGCGTTCGATGACCTCAAACCCGTCCATTCCCGGCATCCGGCAATCGAGCAGGAGCAGGGTGAATGGAGCGTCGGACTTCAGCGAGACTTCCAGGGCCTCCATGGCCTGCTCGCCGCTGTCGGCTTCCACCACGGTCGCACCCCACCCGAACAGTGTTTCTCGCAGGATCAGCCGATTGGTCGGGTAATCGTCCACGACCAGGCAGCGGAGTCCGGTCAGGTTCATCGTCCCCGACACTTTCGCCGGCGGCGGGGCTGTTTGCACGCCAAGCCGGACCAGGCAGTGGAACGTGCTGCCCTCGCCGAGTCTGCTTTCGACCCAGATCCGCCCACCCATCAGGGCGGCGAGTTGTTGCGAAATCGACAGGCCCAGTCCGGTGCCGCCGTACTGACGTGCAATCGTGCTGTGGGCTTGGGTAAACGTCTCGAAGATGGTCTTGATCTTGTCGTGCGGGACGCCGATGCCCGTATCGCTGATTGAGAATCGAATCGCCCCCGGCGTCCGCAGCTCGGGATCGTTGGTGATACTCATGACCACCGAGCCCTTCTCCGTGAATTTGATCGCGTTGCCCAGCAGATTGAGCAGGATCTGATAGAGCCGGTTGGGATCGCCGATGAGATGGCAGGGCACGTCGTTGGCGAGGTGGCAGACGAGTTCGAGACCTTTCTCGTTGGCACGCAAGGCCAGCATTTCACTGGTTTTGTCGATCAGCTCGGACAGGTCGAAGTCGATCGAGTCCAGGTCCAGGCGGCCTGATTCGACCTTGGATAGATCGAGGATGTCATTGATCAGGCTCAGCAGACTGGCTCCGGCGCGGCGAAAGATGCGCAGATATTTCCGTTGTTCCGGAGTGAGGGTGGTTTCCCACAAGAGATCGGCCATGCCGATGATGGCATTCATCGGGGTGCGGATCTCGTGGCTCATGCTGGCCAGGAACTCGCTCTTGGCACGGTTGGCCACATCGGCGGCATCTTTGGCCCGTTGCAGTTCTTCGACGCGGCGCTGCAATTCCTTGGACACACGCTGGAGTGCCCGTTCGGCACGCAGGCGCGCAGCCTGCTCGCGTTGCAGTGCGGTGGAGGGTCGGGAAGCGGTGCGGGGGAGGCGTGCGGGAGAAGTCGAGGCGGTTCGGCTGGTCTGCGTGATGCGTTTCGCCATGGCGTGGTCCGGTCGTCTCAGTCCGGCATGACCGCTCCGTCTCGCGAGTGGGGGACACGATGGTCGCGACGGCGGGAGGTCATCAATCTTTATGCGTGTGGTGCACGAGGGTCAGGACTCCGGCTTGCTTGGCCCGATTACGCCCTTCCTGCTTGGCCTGGTACAGGGCCTGGTCGGCGGCCCTGATAAGATCGGTCGGCGCGGCGACGCGGCTTGGCACGGTGCAGGCAAAGCCGAGACTGATGGTGACGGGATCGCCGTTCGGATGTTTCATCTCCGCTTCACAAACTTTGCGCCGGAGCGTATCGGCGACCTGGGCCGCGCCGTCTACCGTGGTGCCGGGCAGCACGATGACGAACTCGTCGCCTCCGTACCGGGCCACCAAGTCGCCGGGGCGATTGACGTGACTGGAGATCAGCTGGGCCACCTGGCGAAGACATTCATCTCCGGCCTGGTGCCCGTGGCTGTCGTTGTACGTCTTGAAGTAGTCGATATCGAGCATGATGAGGGACAGCGGGGTCGATTCGCGCGCGGCCCGGCGCCATTCCTGGTCCAGAAAATCGTCGAACTGGCGTCGATTGGTGATCCCGGTGAGCCCGTCGAGGCACGAGAGACGCAACAGCATCTGGTTGGCTTCCTGCAATTGGCGCATCACCTCCAGGAGTTCCTGTTCGCGGGCGCGGCGCCGCTCGATTTCATGGACCAGCCGGAGCACACAGCGGACGCGGGTGAGCAGCTCGATTTTACTGATGGGTTTGGCGACGTAATCGATTGCCCCGGCCGCAAAGGCCAACTGCAGATCGACCGGATCCGTTTTTACGGTCACCATGATGATCGGGATGTCGCGATAGCGTTCGACGGCTTTAATCTGCCGGCAGGCTTCAATGCCGTTGGTGGCCGGCATGACGATATCCATCAGGATCAGATCCACCCGGCCCGCCATTTGCCGTGGGCCGTCGAGCCCCAGCAACCGGAACGCCGCGGCGGCGGACTCCGCCACAAAGGTTTCTTCGTAACCGGCATTGGCGAGGATGGATTGAATCAACAGACGATCGTCCGTCGAGTCATCGACGATCAGGATACCCATGGTCAGTGTCTCCCTGAAAGTGTGTCGTAGGACGATGCTAGCAGCTAGTCTGGGTAAACGCCAGGGTAATGCTTTTTAATGCAGGGGGTGCAGAGACCATGACTGAATTCGGCTTCCGAATGTTGCTGGATATACTCTTCCAATTGTTGCCAGAATCCCTGATCGTTCCGGATTTTCTTGCAGCAGGCACAGATCGGCACCAGGCCTTTCAACACCTTTACTTCGCGCAACGCCTGTTGGAGTTCGGCATTGCTGCGGCGAAGCTCCATCTCGCGGGTCTTGCGGCAATCCATTTCTTTTTTCAGCATCAGCGCGGAATTCACCCGGGCGAGCAGCTCCACATTGCTGACCGGCTTGGTAATGTAATCCATGGCTCCGGCGGCAAAGGCCGCCTGCAGATCGCCTAGTGCGGTCTTGGCCGTGACGACGATCACCGGAATGTCCCGCAGGCTCTCCAGGCTCTTGATCCGTTGGGTGGCAGCGACGCCGTCGATGCCCGGCATGAGAAAGTCCATCAGGATGAGATCGACGGGCGGAGTGTGCTGAGGCGGCTCGGGCTGATCGATACCAAGTTGGTCGTAGGCTGCTGTCGCCGAGTCCGCGATAAGCAGGTCCAGATGGCCGGCTTTCTTCAGAATGGTCTTCAGCAGCAACTGTTGGTCGGGAGAGTCGTCAACGATCAGGATGCCCATCCGCGGCCTCGTCTGGTTGGGGGCGTGGGAGCAGGTCCTGGACCTGCCTATCGGGCACGGTGAAAGCGGTTCATGCCCAGGGTTGCATCGATGTGATGCAACCTGTCAGAGCCGTATCGGCAGAATCGACGAAGAGATTAAGGGGACGGAAGGGGGCGTCGTGTCTAGCGCTGGAGGGCCGCCTTCACGAGGTCGCTGACCACTTTGCCGTCGACGGATTGGCCGGCGAGTTTGGCCATGACGGCTTTCATCACCTGGCCCATGTCTTTGAGGGATGAGGCGCCGGATTCCTTCACTGCGGCGTCGACGATCCGGGCCAGTTCATCGGGGGAGAGTGCGGCGGGAAGATAACTCTCGATAATGCTGATCTCCTGCCGTTCTTTTGTCGCCAGGTCCTGCCGGTTACCCTTTTCGAATTGCTCGGCGGCTTCCTTGCGTTGCTTGATGAGCGTGGTCATGATCCGGCTCATGGCGGCATCGTCCAGGTCTTGTTTCAGCTCGACTTCTTTGTATTGCACGGCGGCTTTAATCATACGGATGACGTCCATGCGCAGCTGGTCTCTCGACTTCATCGCCGATTTGAGATCTTCGGTCAAACGGTCATGTAGCGACATCGGGTTCCTTTCAGGAGGCGTCGGTTCTTGTCGCGGAGGATAGCGTCTTTGCCCGAGGCAGTCAACGTGTGTGGGCCGGACGCGTTTTCATGTTGAGCGCGGCGCAGCGCTATCCCATAATGCCCCGTCGGGGCTGTGCATCAGCGGATAGATTCATCGAAAGGGGGGCGGCATGGAGTACAGGAGCGGCAGAGTCGGTGCGGGGATGCGCGTGATCGGCTTGTTGGCAGGATTGGCTGCGGCGGGGGGCCTCGTGACCGGCTGTGCGAGTGAACAGCCAAAACCGATGGCTCAACCCTCATTGGAGCAGGTGAAGGGCAATGCGGATCGGGGGTTCGACAAGCTCAAGCAGGAGGAGCGTGAACATAAGCCGGCGGGCATGTAACCGGCCTGGGCTAGGCGTGAAAGCTGGTTAGGGGGCGACGCGGGAATTTCGCCAGGGGAGCAGCGACACGAGTGGCTTCACCAGCGGCAACTCCCACAACAGGTGCCGTTGTGGCAGCGCCCCGATCTCTCGTGGCTCGCCGAAAGTTTTCAGCAGGCTGAGGGCAATCAGCAATCGTAGCGCTCCGGAGAGGCAGAATAGGAACGGCAGGTTGGACGCCGGGGCCAGTTCCCAGAGGCCGAGTGAGAGTTGCGCCGGGAGGATGGTGGCCAACCAGCTGCCGGTCAACGCCCCGCTGCCCCAGCCGATTGCGTTCGTGGCATTGGCCAGGGCTACGCCTCTGGTGCGCTCGTGAGGACGGAGCGAGTCGAATACATAGTTTTGGAGTCCGAGCGACAGTCCCGCCCAAATCACCCCGCCGAAAAAATTCAGGCTCAGTAGAAACAGATAGTGTTCACTCAGCAAGTAGCCCATCGGTAGGAGCGGGACCGCCAGACCCGTGACCATGAGCAGGGTCTTGTTCCCGTACCGATCGCCGATCTGCCCCCATGGCGCGAGGGTGAGGAATTGCGCCGAAATGCTGCTGGCCATCCAGCCTGCGTACTGCAGGTAAGACCAGTGCAGATCTCGCAACAGGTAGACGACAAAGAACGGGCCGGAGATCAATACCGAGAAGTGCATGAGTCCTGAGAACAGCAGGAAGTGCCGGAAATCCGGCGTGGCGCTCTCTGCAAGAAAATGCCTGAATCCATGCGGAGCGTCGATGTGATGCACCGGCACCAGTTCGGAAACTCTGGTCTGGCAGCGGGTCGCTCCCACTCGCGCGGCGGCCGCGCCGAGAAAGATGATGAGGAACCCGATCCAGCTGAGTTCCCACTTCTGCCCCAGTGTCAGGACCATCCCGGCAATGCCCAGGACCACAAAACTCGTCAACGCCGTCACGCGCGCTCGCTGGGCAAAGTAGGCCCCCCGGCTGCTCGTTTCCACGACATCGACCAACAGGCTGTTCCACACCGGGGCCGTGGCATGTCCGAAGGCAAAATACAGCATGGCGCAGCCGATCAGCAGCCAGGGACCATGCTCGGGCATGAGCAGGGGAAGCGAAAGGATCGGTAACCAGCAGAGGGCTTGTGCCCAGCCTCCGCCGATCAGGAGTTGCGCAGGCATGCGGAGATATTGGAGCAGTTTCACGGAGAGGAGCTGTGCCATCACGCCGACCAATTGAGGCAGGGCGGACAGGATGCCGATGTGGAATGGAGAGGCATGCAAAAACAGGGCAAAGGCCGAGAAATAGTTTTCCCCGCCGCCCTGCGCGGCCGCCTGAAAGGCCGCATCGCGGACACCGTATCGGCGGCTTTCAGCCTTGGGATTTCGGTCGGACGACTGCCCATGATCGCCTGAAGGCTCAAGATAATGAAGGGGGAGAGACGCCTGCTGCTGAGGGACTGGTTGGTTCATGAGGTTGTGGATAGCAACCGAAGTATGTTGAGCACTATGATACCTGATGGTTTTCCGGATTATATCAGAGCCATTCAACATGGCCGATGTTGAGAGTGAATCCTGCCGGCCGGTTGACCCCCTTCTCCGCAGTGAGTACGATAATCCTATGGATCTCCCGATCTCAGTTGCATGCGGTCAGCCAGTCAGGGGAATGAACGGAGGGTGGGGCGTCTGTTGTCTGGCCCTCATGGTGGCTGTGATGGCTGGAGTGGGATTTCACGTTGCGGTCGTGGAGGGACGGGACTTGATGGTTCCGAAGGAGCAAGCCACGACTGAGTTTGAACCCACCGAAACGCCCTCGCTGGATGTACAACAGAAAGGCGTGCCCCAATCGCTGTTCACATGGATCAAGATGGCGCGCGGTTATGAGGTGGAGTGGGACACATTCGGGAGAAAAGGGTGGTACACCCAGGATCCCCGCTTGAAGCCCATTGCTCCGGGAACCACGCTGTTCTCTCCGGATACGACGGCCGTCTACATCGTCTTTGAAGTGGCACCGCTTGAGGACCCGGCGCAGTTTGCCGCTCAAGTGTTTTCCGTGGGCGCAGACGGGAAGACCGGCGATCGTGCAATCGTGACCGATAGTCTCGAGGTGCCGGGCCATGAGCGCTATGGCTTTCTGGAGTTGAAGAAACCGTCTGAACAATGGCCGCAGGGAAACTATCTGGTCAAGATTTATATCACCTCGTTAGGTCAGCAGCCCTTTCATGCCGTGAATCAGGTCGGGACCATGCGTTTTGCCGTGACCGACCAGCCGCCCGCGCCTGCCGCGTCAGATTCTCCGGCCCGTTGAATATCCCCTGTCGCTTGGTCTACCTTCACTCACCGCCTCTTACGGGCGCGGTGCGATCGCTTTTTACCCGGGAGCAGGTGCATGAAAGAGACCGATGCGGAGAAACTGGCGCTCTTGTACGAGCGGTTCTGTGATGTCTGCCTGGTTGAGAAAGAAGTGTGGACTGAAATCTATATGCCGCGGACGTTCAAGGACGGGACCGCGGTTCGAACCAATCTGCAAGACAAGTATGACGTGATCATCGACGATCAGTCGGTGGAAGATGCCTTGGAGGCGAATATCCCTCTTGGGAAGGCCGCATTGAGTGCGGCCATCCAAGAGTATCGAGCCCATGTCAGCTTTGTGAAAAAAAACTGACCGGTCTTACTGCTTCGTCAGAAAGCGCTCCACGTCTTTCACCACTTCGTCGGCCACCGGTTTTGTGCGATGGTGATAACGGGCGACGACGTTGCCGGAGCGATCGACGAGATATTTCTGAAAGTTCCATTCCACTTCACCGGGGAACGGGCTCTGTTCGGTGAGATACCGGTAGAGGGGATGCTTGTCACTTCCCTTCACGCTGATCTTACTGAAGAGCGGGAAGCCGACACTGTATTTGGTCAGGCAGAATCCCTTGATCTCCTCGTTCGTCCCCGGCTCCTGCTGACCGAAATTATTCGCCGGAAAGGCCAGAATCTCAAAGCCCTTATCCTTGTACGTCTCATACATTTTCTCGAGGTCTGAATACTGAGGCGTGTTCCCGCAGAAGCTGGCGGTGTTGACCAGCATGATGACCTTTCCCTTGTATTGACTCAACGAGACGGGCTTCCCGTCGATATCGTTCAACGTGAAATCATAGACGGTCGCAGCTTTGGCAGCCATGCGCGTTGCTCCTTGTTCCGCCGCATCGACCGAACCGAGGCCCGTTGCAAGGGCGCCAAGCCCGAGACCCACTGTGAGTCCGAGGACCAGTACCTTCCATGAACAAGTCGGTCGAGAGATCGGCATATGAAGACTCCTTGGTTAGAGACGTTCCAGCGCCGCGACACGCTCTTCGATGGGAGGATGCGTCGCGAGTAAGTGCATAAACCCGGAGGTGTTGCCCGAGATCTTCATCGTGGCCAACGCATCTTGGGTCGAATATTCGAACTGGGCCCGATTCACCCAGTGATCGATGGCCTGCAAGGCCTTGATCATGGATTCCTTCCCGTACACCTTAGCCGAGAAGGCATCGGCGGCATATTCCCGGCGGCGGGAATGCCAGCTGACGACCAGCATGGCCAACACGGACAAGACCACCTGCAAGAAAATGTAGACCACGAAGCCGAGGATCGGGCTGCCACTCTGGCCTTCTTCCCGGTCACCGCCCTGCGGCTGGGCGACCATTTGATACACGAAGTTGCTGATGTAGTGGACGAAGGTGTTCATCAAGCCGGCGAGTACCGTCGTGGAAAACATGTCGCCGTTGAAGACGTGCCCCATCTCGTGGGCGAGCACCGCCTTTACTTCATCTTCCCGCAGGTTGGCCAGCAATCCGGTCGAGACCGCGACCATGGCGTTATTTTTGCTCGGTCCCGTGGCAAAGGCATTGGGGTCAGGCGATTCATAAACCCACACTTCGGGCATGGTGATGTGGAGCCGTTCGGCAATCTCCTGCACGGACCCGTAAATCACCTGTTCCGCGTTTGTGCGAGGTTGGGTAATTTGCACGCAATCCAGCATGGCGCGGGCCATTTGTTTGGAGAAGAGCAAACTAATGAATGCGCCGCCGAAGCCGATGACCAGCGACCAGACCAGCAGTTCCTGACTGAAGGCTCCCCGGACATCGATGCCGAAAGCCGGCAGGACGACGTTGACCAGCACTCGGACGGTAATCGACAGGGTGAGATAAATGAGAATGTTCGAAATGAGAAGCAGCCCGATACCCTTCAACGACTTCATATCTGTCCTCCTTGGAGGTCCGTTCTCCTCGCTCCCTTGTTCTACGGAGAGGAACGAACCCTGGATGTTATTATACCGGATCCTGAGCTGATTATTGGCCCCTGGGCAAGGGGATTTCTCGCGTCTCAATGGGGAGAGATAATACCAGGTTCCCGGTCAGTCAAGTCGCCGGCTCGGTTGACCGGCTCCGCGGCCTTCTGCTAGAACCGTTGCCTATGAGCAGGGCCTCTGGTTTTCTGCAGTTCGGGTTTGTCTGCGCGCTGATGTGCGGCACGGCCATCGCCCCCGCGCTGGTGCATGCTGCCGAGCAAACACCTCAGGTTCCGCCGCTTCAGGTGCCGGTTGATCAACTCGACGGCATTCAGCGGGCTACCCTCATCCTGGACAGTTACTCCTATACGCCCGGTCATTTGATCGTCCAGGCAGGAAAGCCGGTTGAGTTGCTCCTGACCAGCATCACCACGATTACCCCGCATAACTTTATCCTCACCAACGAGGCTGCGGGGTTATCGATCGAACGAGATGTGTCCTCGGGCCGTACGGTCACAGTGCAGTTTACCGTGAGGAAGCCCGGTCGGTATCCCTTCTATTGCGACAAGAAGCTCCTGTTCTTTCCGAGTCATCGGGAGAAGGGCATGGAAGGTGTGCTGGAAGTTAGATAAGAAGGTTGCCCCACGGCTATCGACTCCGCAAGACACGAACTGCTTCACGGCATCCTCAGGCAGGTTTCCCGGTCGTTTTATCTGACCCTCAACGTGCTGCCGGCGACGGTGCGCGACCAGATGGGCTTAGCCTACCTGTTTGCGCGTGCCGCCGACACGATTGCCGATACCGATCTGATCGACCGCGAGCAGCGACTCCGCTATCTCACCCAGTTTCGAATGCAGTTCAGCTCCAGCGCTGCGGCGCGGAGTGACCTGCACGCGATTCAAGCCGCCTTGATTCCTCATCAAGCCGACTCCGCAGAGCGAGTGTTGCTCCAGCGGCTGGAAGACTGTTTGACGCTGTACGATCAATTCGATCCAGCCGACCAAGAACGGATTCGGTGGTTGATGGGGGTGTTGCCGGACGGGATGGCGATGGATCTTTCGCATTTTCAGGGCGATTCGGATCAGAATCTGACGGCGTTTCAGACCCTGGACGAATTGGATCAGTACACGTACTACGTCGCCGGTTGTGTCGGTGAATTCTGGACCCGAATGGTCTGCGCGCACTGCCCGTCGATGTCGGACTGGGATGTGACGAAAATGTCGGCCATCGGGGTACGATTCGGCAAGGGATTGCAGCTGACGAATATCGTGAAGGATCTGGCCCGGGATCTCCATCGTGGGCGGTGTTATGTGCCTGAACCGCTTCTCCGTGAGGCGGGCCTGACGCCGGTTGATTTGCTGAATCGAGAGAGCCTGCCGAAGTTCAGGCCGGTATTGATGCGGTTGATCAAAATGGCCATCGAACACTTGGATCAGGGCTGGATGTACACCATGGCCTTGCCTCGCCTTGAAATTCGTCAGCGATTGGCATGTATGTGGCCGATTCTGTTGGCGGGTGAAACGCTGAAACGTGTGGCGGCTGCGCCTGATCTCCTCGACCCGTCGGTCAACGTCAAAGCGCCGCGCTCCGTCGTCTATCGCGTCATGGCGATGACCACCTTGACGGGCGGTTGCGGATACGTAGGGACGGCCTACTGGGGGCGCTTGCGGAAGCAGATCGTCTGATCAGGGAATCGTCTATCTGCCGACATTCTGGAGGTCTGCCGTTGCCGTGAAATGTATTGCGGAGCCCTGGATGATCCGACTACTCGGTGCGATGTACGGAGTGGTTGCCACATGGTTTGCTCCGGCCATGGTTCTGGCGATCCTTTCGCTGCTCGGCCTTTTGTTGAATCCTCGCGTGATTGGACTCAGGCATCTGCTCGTTGAGGTCGCAACCGTGTCGTTCCAATTCGGATGCGCTGCGCTTGCGTCTATGGGGTTATGGGGTCTACGGAGGTGGGGCCTGAGGGTGGCTTGCGCCTACAATCTGGTGTGGGCCGGAGTGCTCGCCATGCGCGGCTTTGCGAGCGGAGGCAGTCTTTCGTTGCAGGATGCGCTGCCCCTCGCGTTGGTGCTGCTGGCCGTACTCCTGCTGCTGCCCGCGGTTAGAAGTGCGACATGCTAGGGAGCCGGGACAGGGCTGAATCGTGCGGATCCTCGGCACAAGCAATTCATCATGCCGTGGCGGTTCCAGCCCAGCAGGATCGGCTCTCATTCCGTCCAGTGCGTGGTGCGCCGTCCGCCATCCAGACTTCCTCTACTTCTTCTGCGGCTCCAGCAATTTTTCGCCTTTCTTGAATACCGCATAGATCGCTTGCGACGGGCAGGCGTCGAGGCACAGTCGGCAGCTTTCGAGGCAACGGGAAGGATCGAATTTGTAGGGCGGCGTGGAGAGCCATGCGCTGGTCGGGCAGATGGGAACACAAATGGCTTGATGGGTGCAACGGTCAGGATGGCGGACCAGGTGATCGCGAATAACCAGCATGGGTTTCACTCCTTCGAAGAGACCTTGGGAGAAGATCTCGAACATGTTTTTCTGTGGGAGACTGCTCACTTCCACTCCTTGACCAGGTCTTTGAGCCGGTCTTTCAACTCTGGAATCTGTTCCATATTGTTGCGAATCGCCCCGAGAATATTTTCCAGGCGGGCGGTCCGTTGTGCGTCCTTGTCTTTCTTCAGCAGCTGATCGTATCCGACATAGGCTTCGGGGTGTTTTGGTTCGAGGTAGCTGCGGCCTGCCTGCAGGGCTTCACCCAATTCATAAGGCTCTGCCGACGGCGGCGGAAGCACCACAAATGATCCGTCCGTGCAGATCAGCGCGGCCGCGCCGGCTTTGCTCTTGAGCGGTGCCACTGTTTCCACGGTCTTTCCGGCGAGTTGTTCCCACCGGCTCAGCAGGCCGGGGAAGGTTTTCATAAAGGCCACTTTTTCCATGTTGGCCTTCCATTTCTCGTCGGCTGGCATAGAGATCTCGCGCGAGTCAGCAGGGGGTGATGAGTTTAGGCCTTCAACGGAGAGAGAAGCGGGAGCGGGGCTTGGTCGGCCATCAAGAGTCGTTCGACCACTTCTCCCTTGACGATGTGTCGCTCCATGATTTCCTTCACGTCCGCCTCGGACGTCACGCGGTACCAGATTCCTTCGGGATAGACCACCACCGTCGGGCCTTGTGCGCAATAATCGAGACAGCCGGCTTTGTTGGCGCGGACGACGCCTTTCAGATTGAGTCGCTTGGCCTCCTGCTTGAAGCAGGCGTGGAGCGCATCGGAGCCGAGCTTGGAGCAGCTGCCGCGCGGGTCATCCGGTTCGCGTTTGTTGGTGCAGACAAAAATATGTCGCTGATAGCCGGTCATGTCAACAAGTCCGAGGTTCCGGGGTGCGATGTAAGGGATTAGGCGCGGGCATGAAATTGCTCGATCAACTGCTTCACGTCCGTCGAGCTGAGGAGCGATGAGCCGGCGGCCTGGGTGCCTGCGATGGCGGCAATTTCATTGAGGCGCAACTGCGCCCGTTGTTTGGCCTCAGGTTCCGACAAGGCGGAGGCCTGCCCCTTGGCGAGTTTGTCGAATTCGGCGCGGATGTCGCGGAAGTCCCGCTGCAGATTCTTCATCATGGAGCAGGGTTCACAATACCATTTCGGGCTTTGATCCGAAGCGGGCGACAGCCGGTCATAGGTCCGTCCGAAGAAATCTTTTCCCAGCGAAAACTTCATCAATGGTGCGCCCGCGGCGCTGCAGGCATTACAGGATCCGGCGTCCATGCGTGAGGTGCTCCTCTTAAGCGGAGATGGTCGATAGTCTGCGAATCTTACCGCACTGAACTTTCGCGTAGCAAGGTGCGCAGCTTCCTGACGGTGATCCCGCTCGGCCATGTATAATACGGGGTATCAGGGCGAAACGGTGTGGGGCGCAAGGAGGCGGCTATGATCATCGGGGTTCCGAAGGAAGTGAAGGACTACGAGTATCGGGTGAGTCTGACGCCTGACGGCGCTCGTGCCTTGCTGCAGGCGGGGCATCGGGTTTTGATAGAGCCGTCGGCGGGGCAAGGGAGCGGATTTTCGGACGACGCGTATCGGCAGGCCGGCGCTCAGGTGGCCGGCTCCAAACCCGAGGTGTTTCAGCAGGCGGAACTCATTGTGAAGGTCAAGGAGCCGCAGTTGTCCGAGTGTGCGCTCTTTCGGCCCGGGCAGGTGCTGTTTACCTACTTGCATCTGGCCTCGTTGCCGGATCTGACCAAGGCGTTGGTCGCGGCCGATATCACGGCCATTGCCTATGAGACCGTTGAGGCCAGAGATCACAGCCTGCCGATGTTGCGGCCGATGAGTGAGATCGCCGGGCGCCTGGCTGTGCAGGTTGGAGCCCATTATCTCGGGACGGTACAGGGAGGGCGCGGTCTCCTGCTGGCCGGCGTGCCCGGGGTACCGCCTGCTCATGTCGTGGTGTTGGGCGCCGGCGTGGTGGGAACGTCGGCCGTCAGAATCGCCGTGGGCATGGGAGCGCGGGTGACTGTCATCAATCTGGATCTTGATCGGCTCCGGTTTCTCGATGACCTGTACGGCGGACGTATCGCGACATGCGCGGCGACGGAGTCAGCCATTGAACGCGCGGTCGTCGAAGCCGATCTGGTCATCGGCGCGGTGTTAGTCCCCGGGGCGCGCGCGCCGAAGGTCGTGTCGAGAGCACTAGTCAAGAAAATGAAGCCTGGCTCCGTGATTGTGGATGTGGCCGTGGATCAAGGGGGCTGTTGTGAAACCACCAGGCCCACCACGCACTCGGATCCGGTCTATGTGGTGGATGGCGTTCTGCATTACTGCGTCACGAACATGCCGGGCATCGTGCCCCACACCTCGACTCTAGCCTTGACCAACACCACGCTCCCTTATATAGTCCGGCTCGCATCGGAGGGAGTCGAGAAAGCGATTCGATCAGACCCCGGTCTTGCCAAGGGTGTGAACGTGATGAACGGCAGAATTACCTGCCAAGGTGTGGCCGATGCACACGGCTTGCGTTTTACCCCCGTGATGTAAGACAATCCGGCTTCCCGTTTCTGGTTCTGCCCGGTCGGGGCGTAGCGCAGCCCGGTAGCGCACTGCGTTCGGGACGCAGGGGTCGGAGGTTCAAATCCTCTCGCCCCGACCAAACAAAGCTTGTTCCTGCAGCTCCTCAGGTGAAGCCTCTCCCCGTTATCGCCGGCGGATACACACCTCCCCTAAATTCTTTTTGTATCAAGCCTCACCTCGAATGTGTGCGCTGTCTCTGTCTGCTCCCAATATACTGCACGTAGAGTCTGCTTGATCCGGATCGCGTACATAGCCGCAATAGGGCGACGCGCTTCGCCTGTCTCCGTCGGTCGCCGCCCATCTTCACTGTGCCTCTCCTGCTCTCGCCGTGTATCGGGTTGGCCTTCCGTGCACGGGCTCATGCTTCGCCAGGTACCTGCCGATAAGGTAGAGGTATGAGTCTGGTGATACCGCGTAAACTTGCAAATCGCGTGACGCTCTCCGGGAGCTGTGAGAGTATCCAATGCCAGGCGCGGCACTCGCTCTGCGCCTGACGTTTGATCAGCGGGAGGGCTGCGAGGCGATGACCGACACCGGCGAATCAGTGCGCGCGAGAATTCTTGTCAGCGGGCGTGTGCAGGGGGTTGGGTATCGTGCTTTTACCTGTCGGATGGCGGCTTCGCGTGGAGTGACGGGTCACGTCGAGAACCTCGATGGCGGGCAGGTGGCGGTGGATGCTGAGGGGAACCGGGGCGTCCTTGAGGAATTCCTGTCGGATCTCAAGAAGGGCCCTGTCGGGTCGCGTGTGACGCAGGTGCAGGTGGAGTGGAGTCGCGCTACCGGCCGATCCCAGGCCTTTACGATTAAGCAGTAGGTAACGGAATTATGGCTCGACGTGCAGCAGTGCGACAGGACAGCGCAGTGAATTCACCCGTCTCGGCTCGCCGCCCGCGCGTGGCGCGCGGGGATGAGGACGAAGATGCGGAGTCGGGGAGCCACGCCGAGGCCGAAGAGTCCGGAGCGGACAATCGTCCGGCGGAATCCGGGCGGGCCGAGGGTCTCGACACGATTAAGAGTTACCTTCGCGAGGTCCGCAAATCGACGCTGCTGAATTTCAAACAGGAACAGGCATTGGGCAAGCGGGTCATGGCTGGCGACGAAGCGGCGCGCCAGGAGATGATCGAGGCAAATCTCCGTCTGGTGATCAGTATCGGCAAGCGATACATGAACCGGGGGTTTCCCTTTGCGGATATCGTCGAAGAGGGCAATCTTGGTCTGATCAAAGCGGTAGAGAAGTTCAATTACAAGCGGGGGTTCCGCTTCAGTACTTACGCCTCCTGGTGGATTCGCCAGTTTATTGAACGAGCCATTATCAACCAGGGGAAGCTTGTTCGGTTGCCGGTTCATGTCGTCGAACGGTTGAACCGGTACCTGGGCAAGGTGGAACAACTGGTCCATGAGCTTGGACGGGAGCCAAGGGCCGACGAAGTCGCCGCCAAGCTGAAAACCAGCGTTGCGGAAGTCGATGACTTGAAGCAGCTGGTCCGCACCACATGCTCCCTCGACAGTCCGATCAGCGACCGGCAGGATACCTTTCTGCGCGATGTGATCGAAGATCCGCTCTGCCTGACGCCGGCGGAGACGACTGAAGGCGTGATGCGGCGGGCTGAACTCATGGCCTGGGTGAAAGAGCTGCCTGAAAAGGAACGCACCGTAATCTTGGCGCGGTTTGGACTTGACGGGGCCGAGTCGCGGACGTTAGAAGAGATCGGCCAGGAAATGGGGCTGACCCGTGAGCGGGTTCGCCAGATCGAAACGGCTGCACTGGCCAGGCTTCGCGGCACTATTGAACGGAAAACCATGAAGCGGGCGGATCTCTTATGAGAACGTCCCCATTCGCGTGCACGTATGAATTACAAAGCCCTCATTCGAGAAGTTCCAGACTTTCCTAAGCCCGGCATCCTCTTCTACGACATTACGACCCTTCTCAAGCATGCGCAGGCGTTCAGCTCCATCGCGGATGAGCTTGCCGCTCGTTACGAAGGCCAGCGCATCGCAAAGATCATCGGGATCGAGTCGCGAGGCTTCATCATGGGTGGGACGTTGGCTGCCCGTCTCGGCGCCGGGTTCGTTCCGGTGCGCAAGCCGGGGAAGCTGCCTGCCGATATTTATGAGGTCGAATACAACCTGGAGTACGGATCCAGCGCGTTGGCGATTCATCGGGACGCTGTGTCACCCGGGGAGCGAGTGTTGATCGTGGATGACCTGCTGGCCACCGGCGGCACGGCAGCGGCCACGATCGACTTGGTGCGGCAACTCGGCGGGGAGATTGCTGGGTTGGACTTCCTGATCGAGCTGAAAGGCCTCAACGGACGTGATCGGCTGGCGGGTTACGACGTGCATTCGATGATCATCTATCCGTAAATCCCCAAGATCTTGGGGAGCCAGGTACTTGTCAAACGATCTGTCGCGTGATATACCTGCCGAACTTTTTCGCCTTGCACTCATCACGAAAGGGCATGAGACTCTATGGCGACGAAAGTCCACGCGAAGAAAAAAACACCAACGACGAAAGCAAAAGCCCCCGCTCCTGAGAAGCCTGTGAAAAAAGAGCGGCCGGCTCCGGTTACTGCTATGACTGAAAAAGACGAAGACAGTGTTGCCGCGCGTGTTGTGGCAGCGCTTACACTGAAAGAAACACCCAAAGAACGAGAAGAGCGTCAGCGTCGGCGTGAAGTCCTGCAGCGAATGCTCCTGAGCAAACGCCAGGAAATCATGCGCGAGATCGAGGGTAATCTTGGCCAATCGTTGACCGAAGATCAGCAGCGCCGCCTGGAGTCCGCCAGGGATGTGGGGGATCAAGCCCTCATGGATCTGGATCGCGAACTCGGCATTTCGTTGATGGAAATGCGGAACCGGAAGCGGCAGGCCATCGATGAGGCGTTGACCCGACTCAGCGAAGGCACCTACGGGATTTGCGCGGAATGCGGCATCGAGGTCAGTGAAAAGCGGTTGGAGGCGGTGCCGTTCGCCAAGCTCTGTGTTCAATGCCAGTCTCGACAGGAATTGCTCGAGAAAATCGAGAAGGAAGAGGATCGCGACTAGCTCACAGGAGCTGGCCGCATCCATTCACCATTCCGCTTCAGCTTGTGACGCGCCTCAGTCTGTGATCGGCGTTCGAGTGTCCAAACCTCGGTAGTCTGCCCGGCCCGTTCCTGTTCCCTATGACTCACGTCGATCCGAAGGCGGTGATCCTGCTCAGTGGCGGGTTGGATTCTACCGTCACGGCTGCCATTGCCAAGCAGGATGGCTACCGGCTCTATTGCCTGACTATCTCCTACGGCCAGCGCCACCATGTCGAAGTCGAGCGGGCGAGGGCCGTTGCCCAGGCCTTGAGTGCCGCCGCTCATGTGGTGGTGGACGTGGATCTACGGGCGTTCGGAGGATCCGCCCTCACGGACGATGTGACTGTGCCCAAGGACCGCACCCAAGAGGACCGGGCGGGCGGGATTCCCGTCACCTACGTGCCGGCTCGCAACACCATTTTTTTGTCTTTGGCTCTGGCATACGCCGAAACGCTTGAGGCACAGAGAATTTACTTCGGGGCCAATGTGCTGGACTATTCCGGTTATCCGGACTGCCGCCCCGATTTTATCCACGCGTTTGAAACGGTCGCCAGGCTTGGAACCAAGATGGGGATCGAGGGGCGCTCTGTCGAAGTGTGTGCGCCCCTCCTGATGCTCTCCAAAGCCGAAATCGTGCAACGCGGGCAGGAACTCCGGGCTCCCTTGGAACTCACGCATAGTTGCTATGACCCCGGCGCTGATGGCGTAGCCTGCGGCCGATGCGATAGTTGCCGGATTCGGCGTGAAGGCTTCCGCCTGGCGGGAGTTGTGGATCCGGTCCCCTATGCGATACTCTAACGGACATCGAAGCGACTGAGGTGATGGTCGCGCGGTGCCGTGAGCCCGGTTCGTGTTTCCGTCTGCGATCACACAAGAATCTGGAGAGCTGTGCCTATGACGCCTGAAGAATTCTTTATGTACCTGATCATCGCCCTCGTGATCATTGCGCCGATCGGTGCGCGGCTCTACCGCCGGTTGACCTTGAATCGCACGACGCAAATGCTTCGGGATCAGTTGAAGCAATCACAGGGACCCCAGACGACAACCCCGCCTGCTGAGCCCCCGCGATGAAACGAATCAGAGTCAGGAGTATTCAGATGAAGGTCTGGGTGATGGGAGTCGGACTCGCGGTGATGGTTGCAGCTCTGGCGGCTTGCGAGTCCAATGCGACCAACCAAGACGCCGCAAAGCCGGCTGGAGGTGTGACACCGGCGGAAATGCAGGTCGGCGAGGCGAAATTCACTGCCAATTGTGCCGCCTGTCATGGTGTGCGCGGTGTCGGGACCAAGCAAGGTCCGCCGCTTGTGCATAAGATTTATGAACCGAATCATCACGCCGATATGGCGTTCCAGCGGGCCGCGGAGAACGGCGTCCGCGCTCACCACTGGGAGTTCGGCAACATGCCGAAGATCGAAGGCGTGACGTCCGGAGACGTGGAACATATCACTCGATATGTCCGATGGCTGCAGCGGGAGGCCGGGATTTATTAAGTTCACTGCCGGTTCGTATTCCCCGTCAGGCTGTGTGGCCACGTCGACCACTTTCCCTCAACCCCCCTTCGTTTGACAATGTCCGCGTGCGGTTCGTAAGGTATTTGCATGCCATCACGAGGCCGTTGACGCCCGCAGGACGTGGCCAGGCGGGCCTCGGTGGTCAGACCTTTTCACAGGAGGAACCTATGAGACACGGAGCCTGGTCCATGCTGGGGGCTGTGGGGGTATTGCTGCTGACGTCGGGTTGCGTAGCCATCGAGGCCGGCCATGAGGGGGTGATGGTCGAACAACCGTTCTTCTTCGGCCACGGAGGCGTTGATCCGGCTCCCTCCAAGACGGGCCGGGTCTGGGTTGCGCCGACGACGAAGGTTATCGAAGTGGATGTCCGGCCATTACAGTATTCGGAACATTTCGACATTATTTCGGCTGAAAACGCTCCGGTCTCCTTCGATGCGTTTATGATCGCCAATGTGGTCGAAGGGCGCTCGCCGGAGATCGTCGGTCGCTACGGCACCAACTGGTACCAAAACAACGTGAAGGAAGCCTTCCGCACGTTCGTTCGAGAAGAGGTGCAAAAGTACCCGCTGTTTCAATTGACGACCGATCCGACGACCAGGACGAAACTGCAGGACGCCATTGCGCGTGAAGTGCAGACCAAACTCATCGACAAGCAAAACCTGCCGATCCGGCTCAATCGAGTCGTTGTCGGTAGCATTCTGCCGCCGAAGGGCGTCGTCGAGCAGACGACTCAAACCATTGTTCAAGAGCAGCGCAAGATCACGATGGTCGAGTTCCAAAAGGCGGAAGAGGCGCGTGAAAAAGCCGAAAAGCAGCGCGGGATCGCCGATCGCGCCTATCGGGAATCGTTGGGACTGACGGCGCCGGAATTCGTCGATCTGCGCCGTATCGAAGTGCAGAAGGAAATCGTGCAGCACTCGCCGTCGGCCTTGACGGTGATCATGGGATTGGAACGCGTCGGCATCAACATGCCGCCCCTGGCGAGCGATCGGTAAGACTCACGGATGAAACTGTCTCGGGTGTAACGGGATGGGGGCAGGAGCGGAAGATATTCGCTCCTGTCCCCGAAGCCTCGGTGGACTACTTCACCACCCAGACACGGTAGGTTTTCGCATTGAGCGGTTTCGCGATTCGCAGAGTGCCCACCTCGCCTGGATTCATGACATCGTCACCGGTCGCGGTTTTCCTGGCCGGATGACGACTGCTCCGGACCAGGACGCCTTGATCGTCATAAAAGTCCACCATCACATCCGCTGACTCGCGTAAGCTGCCTTGGTAGGCGGTTCCCAGCCAATCGAGACGCTTGAGCGCCTGGTACACGATGACGAGTGTGCCATCGGCCTCTTCGCGCGCGCTGACGATCTTCAGCGCCCGATTCTGATCCAAGCCGGGTTCGGTTCCGCCCGTTGTCTGTGCGATCAGCACCCGTTCCACCTCATCTGCGTGGAAGACGGCCTTCACCTTACAGTACACCGTGCGTCCCGTTTCGCTCTGCTGAACGATCTGTTGATCGGTCACATGCTTCGAGGCGAGGGTATGCACCAGAGTGCGGAATAGTTTCGAGTCGACAATCGAAGCGGTCTGTTCTCGCACCGCCGCTGATGTGCTGATTGCCTGATAGAGCGCTTCGGTGCAGGCGTGGTGCCTGGCTTCTGATACGGTTTCCGGTTCGTGATAGGCGTACCGATAATCTCCGATGACATCGACCCGGGAGTGTTCTGGCAAGGCCTGGGCCGGTGCGGCAAACACGAGACATTGAGCGGCGATTGCGAGCAAGGCACCGCTTCCCGAAAGCGACAGCTGCGAGGTCATACGAGCCACCTCCCTTTCCGTGCCCGGTTCCACCTGATGAGTAAAAACAGTCGTCGCCTCTCGACGCTAAGGTTATGCTACCACGCGTGAGGGGGCGCAGCAATGCAACGCCACTCGGCACTCTTGCCCGGAACGGAGCCTCCCTTGATCGGTCATGAGCCTCGTCGTGTAGAGGGCCGTGCGTCGGTGAGACGGTCGCCCGCGTGCTCAAGCGGCGTGGGTCCTGTCGCAACTCTGCGAAAAAGCATAGGATACCTTGACTTGATGGAGGTCTTCACTCACACTCGTGCAGGACGCTATGTATGACGGCACCGAGCAAGACCTGCTTCGCCTCCTCGCCTCACGGGCCGGTATTTCACCCGACTATCACGACATCGCCGGTACTCTCCATGTGACCAGTGACGAGACGCGTCGAGCCATTCTGTCCGCCATGGGTTTTCAGGTCGGATCGGGTGCGGTACTGTCTCAGGAGCTGACCGCCTTGGACGAGGCGCCCTGGCAGCAAGCCTGCGATCCGATTCTCATTCTCCAGCAAGGGTATGGCCCCACGCAGTGGACGTTTCGGCCTGCGCTGGAGGAAGGGGAGGAGCAACAAGTCGCGGTAGCCTGGAATCTCACGGATGAAAAAGGGACCATCGTTCATCGTGACGAAGCCGGCCCCGGCCTGAATCCATGTGAGGTCCGTTCGCTGGCCGGGCGGCGCATGGTGCGCGTTGAGCTGCCGTTGGTTCAGAACCTGGAACTCGGCTATTACGACTTGTCGGTCGGCACCATGGGCAGCAAGGTGGTGACCAGGGGTACGCTCCGCGTGGTCGTGGCCCCGCCGCATTGTTTTGTGCCGGAGGAACTGGCTCGGGGTGAAAAAGTATGGGGCTTGGCGGTGCAGCTCTATTCGTTACGGTCGCAGACCAATTGGGGCGTGGGCGATTTTACGGATTTGTCCCGGTTGGTCGAATGGGCAGGCAAAGAGCTGGGAGCCGGCATCATCGGACTGAATCCATTGCATGCGCTAAAAAATTCTCGCCCCCACCATCTCAGCCCCTATTCCCCGACCAGCCGGTTATTTTTGAACGAGCTCTATATCGACCTCGATCGGCTTCCGGAGTATCACGCGTCGCCGGATGCGCAACGGCTGCGGAACAGTGCAGAGTTTCAAAAGGAGCTGGAGCAGGCGCGCGCGGCCGACCTGGTGGATTCAGAATCCGTGATCAAGGCGAAGCGCACAATGCTGGACCTCGCCTACCGACAGTTTCTGAAGGAGAACTATACGGGAACCGAACCGTCGCTGGAGCCGACCACTGCGCGAGGGTGGCTGTTGCACCGGTTTATTCGGGACGAAGGAGAATCGCTGGAGCGATTTGCGGTATTCCAGGTGCTGGAAGAGGAACGGCGCCTGATCGAACAGTCGCTCAAGCTGTGGCCTGAGTGGCCCGACCAGTACCGGACTCCCGATTCACCGGCGTTACGTGAATTTTCCAAACGGCATCGCAAGCGAGTCCGGTTTTTCCAGTATATGCAGTGGGTGGCGGCGGATCAGTTGAGAGCGGCCAACACCCGGGCGACACAGGCGCACATGACGGTCGGCTTGTACCCTGATCTCGCACTGGGAAGCGACCGAAATGGTGCGGAGGCGTGGATGCTGCAGGACGTCCTCGCGCTCGGCGCGGACTGCGGCGCGCCCCCGGACGCGTTTGCGCCGCAAGGGCAGAATTGGGGGTTCGCTCCGTTTCATCCGTTGCGCCTCAAGTCCACGGGCTATCGCTCGTTCATCGAGTTGCTCAGGAAAACGCTCCGGCAGGGCGGGGCGATCCGCATCGACCATGTGATGACGCTGTTCCGGCTGTTCTGGGTGCCTCGCGGGATGAGTGCAGAGGCGGGAGCCTATGTGCAGTATCCGGCCGAAGATCTGCTGCGGATTCTCGCGCTGGAAAGCCTGCGCGCGCAGACTCTGGTGATCGGCGAAGATCTGGGGACGGTGCCGGACTATGTGCGGGAACAGCTGGCGCGGTATAAGATTCTCTCCTATCGAGTCTTTTATTTCGAACGGAACTGGGATGGGTCCTGCAAGCTTCCGTCGGCCTATCCTGAGCAGTCCCTTGCGGTCGTCACGACACACGACCTTCCGACGCTGACCGGCTATTGGACAGGGGAAGATATCCGATTGCGGGCAAAGCTCGGCATGTATGCGAACGAACAGGCCGTGCAGCAAGCCTTCGAGGAGCGCACGCGTGACCGGGGGCATATCCTTCGGGCCTTGAACGGGGCGGGGTTGCTGCCCTCCGGGGTGAGCGATCGGCCTGATTCTGTTCCGGTGATGACGCCTTCTCTGTGCCGCGCGATCCATGTCTACCTTGCGACGTCGCCGGCCTGGGTTGTCATGGCCAACCTTGACGATGTGATCGGTGAAGTGACACAAATGAATCTCCCTGGCACCGTGGACGCTTATCCGAACTGGTCGCGTAAACTGTCGCTGTCTCTTGAGGAGCTCCAACGGGATGAACGCGTACAAGCACTCGCCGCAGCCGTGTGTACTCTCCGCCCTCCGGCTGCAACTGCCTAAACTGTCCTCGCTGCGCGGCACGACATCGTGATGAAAAGCCGGAATCAGGTGGTGCTGGCTATCGCCGCGATCCTCTTCCTCATCGTGATGGTGATGGAATGGATGTTCCCGCTGAATGTCGTCGGCGCATTCGGTTTTGTGTTGCCGATTTTGCTGGTGGCCACAGTCCGAAGTCGGCGGCTCATGGTGGTGACGCTCGCACTGTGCATCCTGGTGACATTTGTCGGTCTCTTCCAGCCGGGCAAGAAGCGCGAACGGTTCACCGCCGTCGTGTTTAATCGCATTATGGTGGCCTGTGTGTTGACCGGGGTGGCCTATATCGGTGTGACATGGGAGGAGCGGAAAGCCCGCGAAGAAGCCGCCAAGGCTGCCCTGGCGACGCAAACCGAACACCTGTTGTTGGCGAATACGCAGCTGGTCGAGATTAAAGACAAGCTGGCGCGATCAGAACGGTTGGCGGCCGTGGGGCAATTGGTGGCGTCGGTGGCGCATGAGGTCGGGACGCCGTTACATTCGATTGCCTGGCATGTGGAGGCGCTCGCGGAAGAGCCTGGTGTCACCCCTGCGATGCAGAAACGCATCGGTATCATCGATGAACAGTTGAATCGCGTGGTGCGGATCATTCAAGATCTCTTATCGTCCACCCGACAACGCAAGCCTGAGCCGACATGGTATCCGGCGGAACGCCTGATCGAGCCGGTCGTCGCGCTGATGGAACCGGGATACCATGCCAAGGGTGTGACGCTTCACACCGCGGTGGCGTCGGCTCTGCTGGTGTGGGCCGATGCCGAAAAGATCCACCAAGTGTTGGTCAATCTCTTGAGCAATGCACTCGCGGCCACAGGGGCGGGGGGGCATGTCACGGTCGCCGTGACCATTCGTCAAGCTTCCTCGGAGGAGATGGAGGGCGCGTCCTGCACCGGCCGGCCCGATCTCAGTACGGTGGTCACGCTGGTGGTGAGTGATTCAGGCTGTGGGATGCCTCGGGAGGATGTCGAGCGAGCCTTTCAACCGTTCTTCACCACAAAGGCCGTGGGGAAGGGCACCGGGTTGGGCTTATTTCTGAGCCGGGAGGCTGTGTCTGCTCATGGCGGCCGTTTGACACTGGAGAGTGAGATCGGCAAGGGCACGACGGTGACCGTGGTGCTGCCTGGGCTGCCGTCGGATTCGGCTGTCGCATAGGAGAAGGAGACGCATGAGTCAGGCGAAGTTATTCGTAGTGGATGACGACGAGGCCGCTCGAACCTTGCTGGCGGAAGCGCTGGCGAAGGAGGGGTATGAGGTTGAGGCCTTTTCCAGCGGCCAGGCTGCGGTGGAGCGCGGCAAACAATCGCGGGCCGATGTCGTCCTGACCGACATCCGGATGGAGCAAGGCGACGGATTTCTCGTGTTGAAGGAGTTCAAGAAGTTCAGTCCGGACACCTCGATCGTCTTGTTGACCGCGTTCGGATCTCTGGAGGGTGCGATCGAGGCGATCAAGCAAGGAGCCTACGACTACCTGGCCAAGCCGTTTAAGAGGGACGAGATCCGTCTCGTCGTCCAGCGCAGTCTGGAGCATTGTCGCCTGGTGCGGGAAAACGCCCGCTTTCGAGAAGATGCGCGCGCACGCGAACCCTGGTCACAGTTGGTGGGCAGCAGCCCTGCGATGCTGGAGGTGTACAAGCTGGTGGCCCGTGTTTCCGAGGGGCGCAGTACGGTGCTCATCGAAGGAGAAAGTGGAACAGGGAAAGAACTGATTGCGCGAGCTGTCCATTTGAACAGTCTGCGTCGCGACAAACCGTTCATTCCGGTCAATTGCGGCGCCTTGCCCGATCATCTCCTGGAGTCGGAAATGTTCGGGTATGAGAAAGGCGCGTTTACGGGCGCCGTCGGAGCCAAAGCCGGGCTGTTCGAGGCCGCCGATGGCGGTACGCTGTTTCTCGATGAGATCGGCGATCTCGGCCAGGCGCTTCAGGTCAAGCTCCTGCGGGTGATGCAAGAGCACGAGGTGCGGCGTGTCGGCAGCACGGCATCGGTGAAAGTCGATGTGCGCATCATTGCCGCGACCAATCGGGATTTGGCCACGCTCGTGAAGGAAGGCAAGTTTCGCGACGACTTGTACTATCGTCTGAATGTGGTGCGGATTGTCCTGCCGTCTCTGGCTGAGCGGCGTGAGGACATTACGATGCTCGCGCATCACTTTCTGCAAAAATACGCCAAGCAGTCGTTGCATGTGAGAGGGTTTTTACCGGAAACGATGGCGCTGTTGAAGCGCTATCATTGGCCGGGGAATGTGCGTGAACTGGAGAATGCGGTGGAACGGGCGGTCTCGCTCAGCCATGGCCCGCTGTTGCTTCCCGAAGATCTCCCCGAGTCGATCAGGATTGAGCCGGATTCAGGTGAGCTGCTCAAGGGGCCACCCGCCGAGGGGGATCAAGACGCGCTGTTGACCTTAGACGAGGTCGAGAAACGGCATCTGGCTCGGGTGCTCAAGGAGACGCGAGGCAACAAGGTCAAGGCGGCGAAGATTCTGGGGATCGATCGGCGAACGTTATATCGAATGGCGGAGCGATTCGGATTGGATTTCGGCGATGAGACCGAGGAGAAGTAAGACAACCCTACAATAGTCGAAGCGCATTCTTGAGCAGGCGAATTTCGTTCGCAGCACTTTGCGGCAGCGGTGTTTCTGCATCCTCCCACGAATCGAATATCCCGTCTTTTCCGCGATGGAACACTTGCAGTCGCAATCGTGTGGTGCTGTCGTCCTGCGGGACGACCCGCGCCTCGACCCGAGTCTTCCCTACGCCGAATCTCCAGCGCAATAGTCCGTTCCAAGGGCTTCTGATCTCCTGCCGCATTCCGGTCGTGATGTTGCCGGTGTCATCCTGGTCGACCGTATAGCCGCCTTGGGTCAGGACGTCGGACAGTGCCGTTTTCACCTGCTCGGCAGGAACTGGAAGTGTCACTTCCATCACATCGGGCTCCGGGGCGGGTGGGCCCCCCGCACATCCGGCGAGCGCTGCGACGAGAACCAGCGCCATGATGGCAGGGACGCGAGTACTCATTTCGGCTTGCCCTCCTGAAGGCGATAGACCATATGCGTATCTGTCTGATCGACACCGGGGATGGCGTGAATTTTCGCGAGCACCAGTTGGGTCAGTGCGTCCTGGTGGGGAATCTCAACGATGGTGAAGATGTCGGGCTTTCCCCAACAGGGGTCGATTTGTTTGATTTCCTTTATATCCCCAAGGGCTTTGACGACATCAGCGGTTTGGCCGGGATGAACGTTGATCAATACGTAGGCTCGGTCCGGCATGGAGTAAATCTCCCGTGAGGTGGTGGGGCGTCAACGTCTGCCAACGAATCGAAACCTAGCGGATTGCTCCGGATGAAGTCAACCGAATGCCCCCGGCTCGGGCAGGAGAGTCGGGGGCGCGCGGTGTTACTTGGGAGCCACGATGACTTCTACTCTGTAGGTGTCGCCGACTATCGAAAGATCTGCTTCCAACCCTCGGGGGTTGCCCACTCGCCCGTCAGGATCGTAGATGAAGCACACCAACGTGGCTCCGTTCGGACGCCCGGAGTAATGGGCTTTGTCGGTGGCGATCTGCTCGGCGATGTCTCTGCTCGTCAATCCTGACCGAGTCTGTTTGACCACCACCACCGTTTTTTCCCAGTCGAGGAGATAGCTCGTCCGGCGAGCACCGTCGGCATAGGGCGGAGTCCATTCTTCCGTCCCCACCTCATCGAATTGTAACCGGAGAAGTGCGTAAAAGAGGTCCTGCAGATCGTACTCGTCCGTAATCTCCAGCGTAGGCCGGTATTCTTTTCGCAGCCGCAGTTGTCGAGCGACCAGGTGGAAGCGCGCGCACATTCGGCGGAGTGTGTCGAGCGTTGCGCTCTCCGATTGATGATGGTTCCTATTCGTATCCGACGGCGTTGTGAGTACCGTTGGTGTCTCTGGCGGTTTGACGGGAGATATGAACGGCGGTTCCGGTTTGGACTCGGGGACTGATGCGAACGCGGGCATGGCTGGTGGGAGCGAAACCTCGGTTCGAACTTGGGGAACGGGCGGTCCAGGGTCGCGCGCTTGTTTTTCTGCTGCTATCTCGGGTGTGGCTTGGCTTGCCGGAATCACCGCGACGGGGGCTGGAGCTGGTTTTTGTGCCGGGATGTCTGTGGGTTTTGAGGCCTGCTGAGGTGTCGGAAGGGGCTCGATAGGAGCAGTCGGCACAGGTGCCGGGACGGGACTCATTCGTGGAATGGGGGGAATGGTTCCCGATGGAATCGTGGACCGCGCCGGCGCCATTGTCGGGAGTGGAGTCGGGGCGGTTTCGCCGCGCACTGTCTGCTCCGGGGGCGTTGTGCTATTCGTTGATGGCGCAACGACAACAGGTTCTGCGGGCAGTGATGGTGAAGCGGGCTGGGATGCCGGCGCAGTTTTCTCAGCCGGGAGCTCGAGGGATTCAGATGTTGCGGAGTGCAGCGGGGGTGATGGTGGTTGCGGGGGCAGGCGTTGTATCGATGTGTCGCGAATCGGATGTGAGGCGGTCCCAGGGATGACCGGTGGGGGGGCGGAAGTGCACGTGACGGGTGTTGTCATAACGATTGGAGCGATGGGCTGAGCAGGTTGGCTGACATTCGTCGTCGCTATTGCGGCGGTTGCCGGAGCGGTGGTCATACTGACGGTCGCGGGGGAGGCGGTGTTCGTCGCCTGGGATGGCGTGACTGGAACTGCGGGTTGACTTGGAGGAACTGCCGTCAGCGTGGGGCGTTCTGGGGCTGCCGGCGGAGGTGGCGCAGTTTCGGTCGGTGTGAGGCCCAAAAGCTCTGCTTTCTGATTCTCCAGCTGGACAATCAGTTCTTTGAGCAGAGTGGTGCTCTGTGCGGACTCCGTGCGATTGCCGATTCGGAGCTTGTGATTCTTGTGGGCCTGGTATTCCGGCGACTTTTCACCGAACAGTCGCCGGATCGATTCCCGGAAGGAAAGTTCGGTTCTGGCGCGGACTGCGTCACGATAGGGGAATCCATCTCTGCTCAGATCATCGATCTGTGAGCTCAGTTCACGCAACGTGGTGATGCCGCGGTTGAGTTCTTCGACGGCGTTCTGTTTCGATCGGGCGCGTTGCGGTTCGCTTGCTTTCGCTCGTGCCATGTGTGCTGTCCCTCTGTTGAGAAAAGTCTATCCAAGCGGGTGATATCTGGCAAGAAATCCCTGCTTCTATCCGTGAGCCTGGAGGCAGGGACGGGCGGCGCGGGCGGTTAGTCAACCCACTCGACATCGCCGTGGCCGGGCCGTGGCGCATTTTTCTGATCGGGAGCGGCGGGAGCACCGGCTAAGACCTCTCGGACCACCGACAACAGCGTTTCGCTTGTAAAAGGCTTCTTGAGAAAGGGTAATCCCGCTCGTACGAGGCCGCGCTCTTGTAGCTCAGAGCTCGGGCTGCCGGACATGAGCAGGACGCGGATCTCGCGCTTGTCTTGCAGGAGCCGCTCAACCATGTCGAGACCGTTCACGCGGGGATAAGGGTTCCTGTCGACGGAAAGCTGAAAGCCCGGCGGGGGTAGAAAAACATCGGCGATCACGAGGTGGATCGGGTCGGGGTGTTCGGCATAGAGCTTGAGCGCTTCGGCACTGCCCGGTGCCTGAAGCACCGTGTAGCCGGCGTCCCGCAAGGGTTTGGTACTGACAAGAAGGGCGCTGGGGTCGTCGTCGACTATTAGGATCGTCGAGGGCTGTTTGCGACCGGGGGCCATAGTGGACTCCTCTGTTCGGTGTCGGTATCCCGAGGCCTCAGAATGGAGGGTGTTGCTCCTTCAATCGTTCGTATTCGCGTTGTTCGCAACCGCCATGCTTGGGGCGCAGGGATTCAGGGACCTCCGCGAAACGGATGGTGCAATAGCGTTGGGCCTGGCGCCGCCGGTCGAGGTCTTGTTGTTCTTCGAGTTGCTGAAGTCGAACGGTGAGGTCGATGGCTGGAAGATCTTTGCCGGCCGAATTCTCCTGGCGTGATAGGATCGGTTCGTCTTCGCTGGATCTGGGGTGAGGTCCGTTCAAGCGCCAGCGTGTCAACACATCGTCCTGATTGAACACAATGATCAGGCCGAACTGGGAGTAGTCCCAGATCAGTTCTCCCTGCTCGGGGCGCGCCCAAATGGAGCGAGGCAGACCGTATCGATTCCAGATCTCGTCACGCAGCATGCCCAGCCGTGGTGTGAGGTTCCGGATTGCCGTGATCTGCGCTTGTATCGGAGAAACGTCTTTCTGTTTTCCTGGACTGCTGTGTCTGGAGAGTGATTCCAGCGCGGTGCGCGGGATGCGCAGCAATCGCCACACCGTGATAAGCCCCTGCGCGCAGTCAGTCGGATGCAGGTCTTCAAAAAGCATCTGCGTATCGATGGGAAAGCCGCCGACTTCCTGGGTACGCGTGAAATTTTTGACCTCTTGGACGGCGGCGACGTATGCGCGTTGGCGCCCATCCTCTGAGTTAGGGGCGCATGAAGCTCGCCCTGTAAAGAACACGTCATCCCCGAAATGAAAGAGCGCTTGCTCGGTCCAAAACGGACGATTCTCCCCGGCATGTGCCGTGGAGGTCACCGCAAGACTCAATAATGTGAGGAGAAGGTAGTGAGCCATATGCGCGACTGGAGCAAGGGCGTTGCGGAACCGCACTCTTGCAGTATATCGCGTCAGGCAAAAAATACGACATAAGAGCGATTATGCTCGTCCAGGGATTGTCGGACAGAGATTGTGAGTCGGATCCGGGGGCTGGACTGTAGGCCAGGCAGCAGGGCAATCGCTAGTAGTTCATGGAGGGAGTCAAATTTTCCCTGCCCGACGAGGCGGGGGCGGCGTGGGCCTTCGGCGGACTCATTTCGGTGCTCATGAGGCCGGACCCCGGCGGGCAAACGCTTTCCGGCGCGACAGCGCCAGGATTGCGCAGACCCCAGGCCGTTGCGAGGGCATGACAGGTGAGGAGGCTGACCCCTTCCTCAATATTGCTGAAGCGTTCGGTCGATTGAGCCTTTCCGCTCCATTCGATTTCACCGGTATTCACATCCACGGCTCTGAGGGCAACGGTGGCTGAATAGACCCGCTGGCTGTGAGGAAAGCCGCTACTCCAATCCAGTGCTTCCCAGGAACCCACCTCGGCATTGCTGAACACCACCAACCGAGCGCCGACGAGTTTGGCCATCCGCAGCACATCCGTTTCCAGGTACTGGTAGCCCGTGAGGCTCACTTTCTGGTCGGCCGCCGCCTGCAACACCTTTGTCTGGTCCACGACGAGCACGCCCTTCTTGAGCAACCATGTGCTCGCACTCTGAACCGTGTCCGGGCGTCCGCCCCAGACGACCGCTCTGGTGTAGGGGGAGGGGAGCTTGGAGTGGAAGCCATCCGTCGTCGGGGTTTCGATGAACGCGTAGCCGCGGCAACCCGTTGTTGCCAAGAAGAGGAGCGATAGACAGATGAGCAGATTTGCCGGTTTCATGGGTCTCTTCGGAAGAGCATGTGCTGCGAACACGTCGGGAGCCTAATCAAGAGACCGTTTGGACGACGGTAGTATACATGAACAATTCTACCTACGTCTGCCCTATTCGTCGAGCGGGCTCCGTTCTCGACGCAGGCGAGGTCTGCTACCCTCACCTCCTTATGCGAATTGCCGAGGGTTCGTTCGGTGAACCGGCCGAGGTGCTGGAGCGGTTGGGGCGAATGCCGTGGCAGGCGGCAGGGATGCGGAATGTGCCTGGAAAAGCGGCGGTTCTGCTCACGGCTGACAGAACCGCCGCAGTCTCACAGGATCTCGACCTGCGGAAAGGCGTTTTGCTCGCCTGTCTTCTGGGGCCGGTCAGCCATGATCATGAGCTGGATGGCAATCAGCGGAAGAAGTGCATAGCCGATCAGGATCAACGGGAACTCAATCATGATAGAAACTCCTTTGTTATGCGCAGCCTCCACTGCAAGCTCGATACCGTGTCATGGTAAAGCTCTAACGCATTGATTCTTATGGCTACACAAGCTATTAGCTCAAAAACCAAGGTGGTCTTAGGCAAGAACTTTTGTAGAGAACTGTGCAATGAGAACATTTTGCGCTGAGCCGGAAGGCCTAAGGGTAGGAGGTCAAAAGGGAGATGCCGGTCGGGCAAGTGACCTTAATGTGGATAGCATCAATATGCAGGGGGCATAACGAAATGGGGGAAGCGAAAGCGGAACGCTGCCGGAAGTCCCTTCGCGCAGGCCGAGGTAGAGTAGGAGGATGATCGATGCACTGCCAGGAGCGAGCGCGAAAAAATACGCAACCGCGTGGCGAGCGAGTGGCCCGAGCAGTCCCGGTTGAGGTGGAGATGGATTGGTGCCCCCGACACGAATTGAACGTGCGACCCGCGGTTTAGGAAGATTCTCACCCATGAAACAGGGAACCACGGCAGGAAACGGTGGAACACAGAACCCTTTGAGACTGTTCAGACTTAATGGTGCTCTGTTGTCCGCTGTTTCCTGCTGTGGTACACCCTAACCGTGACAAAAACCGGGACCCCCCCGCGCAAAAGCCCGATGCCTCGAAAATTCAAGAGATCCATCACTGCTTCAGGCCCCAGTGAGGGAGAGCATCGAGACCATCTCCTGTCCAAGCCCCTCGGCAAGCCAATGCCCCTAAAAATTGATCATGGTGACTATGTCAGGAGTCGGTACGGAATCGATTCGCCAAAAGCAGTCAGTTATGTCTCGGGTGACACAAACACAGATCGCCTCAGTGGTGAATGTCGAGACGAACAAGCCTGGACTGGCGCCCTCGAATATAACGATCATGCACTGACAACCAGTGCGCTTCAGTTGGCGGTGCTGTATCTTCGGCCTGGCGTCTCGAGGCGAGAGGCTGATAAGGCCCTTGACCAAATGTTTAAGGTTTTCCCTCGCAAGGTCCGCTCATCCCGTCCAAGTGTTCGCTCTATCGAGCGTCAACTCTTAAGGGCTGCATTTGAATGGGCGGAGCAGATTGCCATAGAGACTTTCGGATGGTCGGAACAGGTTGCAAGAGAGACGCTCCCTCCAAAACTGCTCGTCATAAGTGCGTCCAAAATCAATACGTCATTTGCAAAGTACTTTGAAATGAAGCCGCTCAGTTTCAAAACCATTGAAAGAGAATGTAGGCAATGGCGGCGCGATACTGGGAGACCGAGTACTTTTAACGTGACTGAGAGAACCGACAGTCGCCAAAACCGCTAATCCGTTCCATCCACTTCGCTAACGCATTCTTCGCATACTTCCAAAACTATAAAGTGCATGCGGCTCGTAGTTTCGTGATCCTGCACGCCATGCGCCAGTACCCTGGGGCCAGGTGTTTTTATAACCGAAAGGAGCCCCATGAATGAATTGCTGACTACTCTGGACGCGGCGCGCAGACTCAACCGTTCAGTCGATCGTGTTCGCGCCTATGAACGAGAAGGAAAATTACCCGCTCAGAGAACGCGCAGTGGGCAGCGCCTTTTTAAGGCAAGTGATGTTGATCGCCTAGCCGGACAGCTCAATCCGCACAATGCGGAAGGAGGCAGGCGATGAACGACGAACCGTTGGTAAGCGCGAGGACACTGGAAGAAAAACAGATTCTCCCGAAAGGGAGCGCCTACCGATTGGCAAAGCAGGGGCTCATCCCGTGCTTTTCGGTTGGGGCGAAGAGGCGCGGGGTTCGGTTCCGAATCAGTGAGGTCGTGGCAGCTCTGCGGAGACCGGGATTCAACGCGGAATCTGGTGCAGTAGCGACCGAGCAGAATGGAGGATGCTGATGCCGATCACAAAAAAAAACCCCGCCCGGCTGGCACCAGGCGAGGGGGAAAGGCAATCCACACCCTGGACAAAGTGTAATCCCCTTCTTCCTGACCGTCAAGACGAGGCGCCTTCAGCTGAGGTCGAAATGCTGGTGTCAGAGCTGCTGAAGGGAAAAGGTATTTCTTGTCAGCCCCGACCTCTCTTGCGGAACATGTTGAATGCGTTATGGGGGCACCCCCTGCGATTTTTCCGACGCCAACGCCTCTGGGGCGGCGAGTATTTTGTAGGGTTCGGCGGGCGGGTAGTGCGACTCGGCAGAATTGGGACGATCACCAATCAAACACGCTTCAGAACGGCCCTTGCCGCTGCGACAGATAGAGCCGTCAACGGCTTCTCCTTTACCACCTATATTCCCCGCTACACGCCGGAGGTTTGGGACGATATCGTTCGCTGCCTCCTGTCCTCCATCGATCGATGTGAGGTGCCCCATGCCTAATCCCACCAACCCTATGATGGAAATGGCTTTGCAGTATCGCGATGAACGGGGGTGGTGTCCAATCCCGGTAGGACGTGACAAGAAGCCACTCGGCAAGTGGGCTCCTTTCCAGAAGCGACAGCCTACGAACGACGAGATCAAAGCAGGCTTTTCGCGAAGCCCGCAACCAAACATCGGCGTGGTGTGCGGAGCTCTGTCGAATCTCGTTGTCTTGGATATTGACGGCGAGGAAGGATTTCGGAGCCTGCGGGAAAAGGGGCTAGAGATCCCTGAGACGTTGAGCGTCAAGACTGGCCGCGGCAAGCACTATTACTTTCTACATCCAGGCGTGCCGACACGAAATTTTGCGAAGGGAAAGTCCAGCTTCCCCCTCCCCGGCGTCGATTTTCGAGGTGATGGCGGGTACGTCGTCGCCCCACCGAGCCTTCACGCCTCAGGGGTGCGATATGAGTTCGAAGAAAACATTCCGCCGGCGCCCCTGCCAGCATGGTTACGGGAGATGGTGGTGAAGGTAGATTGCCCATCCACGAAGGATCAGCAGCCTTCACGGCCCACTAGAAAGAAGCCGGCCCAGCGGATGTCCCGGCCGGAGAGAATCTTGTCTCAGGCGGTTGGGCGGGCGCATAACGGCAGCCGTAACGAGATGGGGCATTGGCTGGCCTGTCAGCTGCGGGACAATGATCTGTCTGAAACGGAGGCGCGATCCTATGTCCAACGATATGCCGACACCGTGAGAGACCGTGGCGGCCATGCGTATACGGAACAGGAAGCCCTTGCTTCACTCCGCTCCGCCTATTCGCAACCAGCCCGTGCGCCGTGGGGGAGGCGTGTTTCGACCGGTCCAAGCGGTCCAACCGGTCCCGAGCAGCATCTGGAGCGGGGAAACCCTGTGGACCGGTCAGAAAATGGCACCGGTCCAGACCGGTCCCACCGGTCCACGCCCGCGACTGAAGCGGAGAAAGGCCAGTATCCGTCAGTCACTGGCTATCGCATCACCAAAGAGGGAGTCTTGTGGGTTCCAGACGGTGCGGACAAGCCCGAGGTATTGATTACTCACAGGCCTTGCTGGGTGGAAGCTCATTGCCGAGATGGGGCGCGCGAGCATTGGGGCGCGTATCTGTGCTGGATAGACCGCGATGGCGGGATTCATAAAGTCGCTATACCACTCGGTCGCTTTCATGAGATGGGCGGATCCTTGCCTATGGAGCTTGCGAACGCGGGACTGCCGATCGTGCCGGGAAGGGAAAAGAAACTGCTCCAGTATTTTGCGAGCTGTCACCCCGTCACCCGATATCGAGCGGCCACGATGCTGGGCTGGCAAGAGGGGCTCTCAGCGTTTGTCCTGCCGAAGGAGACCCTTGAAGAGGTGGCGAGTGCTGAGCGGGTTGTCTATCAGCCAGATCGATACTCGCCGTCTTCGGCCACAGTCTACACAAAGGGGACGCTTGAGGAGTGGCAGCGCAGCATTGCGGCACGGTGCCAGGGGAACCCTGTTCTTGCCATCGCCGTCTCAGCAGCCTTAGCCGCACCTCTCTTTCACGTCCTGGGATTGGAAGGGGGAGGAGTGCACCTGTTTGGCGTGACCTCTCACGGGAAGACCACCTGGCTACAGATGGCTGCCTCCGTCTGGGGGGATGGCACGGACCCTGCGGAGGGCCGACTGTCGGCGTTCGTGAAGAAATGGAACCTCACCAAGAATGCGACGGAAGGTCTTGCCGAAGCGCACAACGATCTCCCGCTCTGCCTCGATGAGGTTGGGGAAGCGGATGCGCAGGATTTCGGACGCATGATTTACCAGCTGGCCGGTGGACAAGGAAAGGCGCGGATGGAATCGAGTGCGGTCCTGAAGCCGCCTAAGGTGTGGCGAACGCTCGTGCTGTCCACCGGAGAGATGCCGGCCGCCGAGGCGGTGGAGCAAGGGGGCCGACTGGTTCGAGGCGGCCAGATGGCTAGGATGATCGATTTCCCGGCCTGTCACCCTCAGACAGGAGAGGGCATCGTGGTAGAGCTACACGGGGCTGAATCGCCCGCGGCGTTTGTGGATCAGCTCAAGCGTGCATGTCGGGAGAATTTCGGGTGGGCGGGCCCGGCGTTGGTGCGAAAGATTCTTGCCGAAGGACGGGACGCGCTGCGGATACAGCTTCGGCCTCGCCTGGAGGAGATGGTCAAAACGCTCACCCCATCTGGGGCCGCTGCGGATGTCGTGCGAGTGGTCAAACGTGTGGCAATGATCGCGATCGCCGGGGAACTGGCCATTGAATGGGGACTTCTTCCTTGGGAGAAAGATGTTCCCCGTCAGGCAGCTCAGTCCATGCTAGAGCGGTTCGTCCAGAATCGGGGTGGCGCCGGCGGACAAGCCGAGCAGGCCGTCATCCGAGTGCGAGCCTTCATGCAGGCTCACGCTCGGTCACGCTTTGCGGATCGGACAACTGACGGTCAATTGGTGCTGAATCTTGCGGGGTACCGAGACTCACAGGAAAAGGTCCTGTATTTCACGGCGGAAGGATTCCAGGAGGCCTGTGCGGGACATGCCGCTCGCGACGTGGCGCGATACCTCAAAGAAAAGGGTTTCCTCGAAACGCCCGAGGATGGTCGACTCACGCAACGGATTGGCGTCAGGGGATTGGGCGGGCGCGTCCGGGTCTATGCGGTCTCAACAGCGTTGCTCGACGATGAAGTTCCATAAGCGCTGTGGAGCGGTGAGACCGGGAAGGATGGTACTTCAGCGAGTGTCGCTCACGGACCACATAGCCAAAAGGAGGTCAGGCATGATCTACAACGGTGCAGGAAAAATGTACGGTGTTGGGGAAGGTCTGGAGCGAGGGGCCGGCAATATCATGAATGCCTTCTTTATGAAAAAGAGGCTGGAGCTGGCCAAGCAGGCTGCGGACATTGAGACAATGAAGACACAGGCCGATGTGCGGCGGTCCGACGCCTACACCAACTACCTCAACAATCAGGACCTCATGAGGCGAGCGGTGGAGGCGTTCGACGAAGTACCGGCGTGGCTTGAACGCAAGCGGGCGCAGAAGGCCGGAGGGGGGCCAGGGTCCACCGCCAACCAACTTGCAACCCGCTACGCGGCGGCGCCTGGTGTTGGCACGGCACTCCCCGTTGAGGCGGCACGCGGCGGTGACATGTTCGAATCGAATGCGAAGAGGGCACCGAGCCAGGCGTCATTGATCCAGCCGGGAGACCCTCGCGCCCTGCTTCAGCCGGACGGCCAACCCTTGTACGCGGACGGGGAGTAGGAACGGCACAGAGGCAGGTCTTATTCCGGACCGTGCTGCGCGTGCATCACCGGCATTCGATTGCTAGGTGATGTGACGGTGCTGCCATGATTCCTCCGCCCTTCGTCGGCACGGCTACGGTGCCGGAGGCTCTGTCGATAATGGTATAGCCGCTTGGGCACACTTCACCAGCCTTCTGGTAACAGGCGTCAAGCGTCCGACCAAATCCACTGCATTTCATCGCGTACGCGGTCCCGCCATTCGGCCCTTTGAAGGGGGTCGGGTCTATCGAGGCGCACGACGTCAGCAAAAGCCAAAGTGCGAGAAGAACAGGTAGGCGCATGCTTCGTCCGCAAATAGGTGAAGGTCTTGGGAGGTGGGGGATTCTTACCCAGAACGTGAAGCCTGTCAATGCGGACCGGTGAGCGGACCGGTTCAAAAACCACACAATCTCCGCACTAGATGCGGGTTTGGACCGGTGGGACCGCTTGGGACCGGTGAGCGGACCGGTTCAAAAACCACACAATCTCCGCACTAGATGCGGGTTTGGACCGGTGGGACCGCTTGGGACCGGTGAAAATAGAGGGGGTAAGGTCAGAAATCGACGAAATCAGGCGTCGAGGGGCCCATTACAGGGCAATCGTTGTTAGCAAATGTCATGGGTTTTCTGCCCCCTGCAGGTCGTTTTCTGATCGTCTGCGCGTCGGGCACTTCAGAAAACTTCAGCTCAGAACTCCACAAAACTACACTTCAGGGCTTTGGAAGACTTAGGGAAACTTAGTGGTGTCGGGAGGCTCGTTAATAACAATCTGTGTAGATCGTGCCAAAGACCTTATCGCTGAAGCAGTGCACGGGGGATGCTCCTGAAGGCGCCGGCGGCGCGCTCAGGATCGCTCTGGTTGTGGCATCCTGCCGCTCATTCGCCTCCCTGGAGACCGCATCACGGGTGAGTATGCGAATCTCCTCTTCAGTCGCAGAGGGGTACTGATGCCGAAATTGAATGGCTAACGCTTGGGTCCGCAGTTTGCGGTGTCGATGGTACGCCAGGGCAAACCGAAGGTTGCCTTCATGAGCAGCCCACTCTGGATTCTTGCTTTGCAGAATTTGGAGGAACACGATCTCATCCTCGGTCTGGGCAAGCTGATAGATGTCGACCGGTGCGCGAGCAGCTGAGGATGCAGGGGAAACTCGGGTAGGGTGAGTGCTTGGCTCGGTGGCACATCCCGCGAGAAGCACGAGGCAGACGGCCACTGAGCGGAATTGACCAATCCTACCCAGCCTTCCACTGCGGAGACTCCAGCCGGACGAGTAACTCATGGTGCCGACCTCCCTAACTGGTTAGCTGCACCTAGCTCAAGGCTTCTTCTTGAGCCCCGTGAGGGTTAAGACCACGCCCCGGCTTTCCAGTTCATCAACATGCTTGCGGAGTATTTCTAAGATGTAGTCCTTCATCGCCGTGCGGTGAAGTGTGGCGGCGACTTTTATCTTGTCGGCCAGCTGTACAGGGAGGTCTCTCAGCAGAATGTCACGGGTTTCCGTCTTTGAGCGCTTGGCTTGCATGGCAGGAACAAGATAGCACGGCCCCCACTTGACATCAAATGATATCATATATATCATGATATCACCGTATATCACATTGGAGGTGCCCTATGAAACTTGTCCGCATCATCATTTCAGTTCCCGAGGACGTTAAGGCTAGGCTGGACGGCCTCAAGGCTCGTGGTCTGACGACGAGTGGCTACATTCGCAATGTGTTGGAACGGGACTTCAAAGCCATCCAGGCGAGTAGAAAGGCGGGCGCCCAATGAGCTCTGTAACCCTAACTCAACCAGCCCATGATGGGCGGAAAGAAGGAATGATCATGAAAAGAACGAAGTCTGTAACGGTGAAACCTCAGTCTGTGACCCGTTATGAAGTCGTGAGCGACGAGGAGGGCGCTTTTGAGCCGTGTGGCTGGATGTATGAGTGTAAGCGCGAAGCGATGGAGGAGTTGAAGTCCATACGGCGCTATTGTCCAGAAGCATATTTGGCGAAAGTCACCTATACCCGGGCGGCCGTGCGGTAGCCACGGGAAAGGAGGGGCGTCATGGCGCGAAAAGGACGGCAAGACCGAGGGCTGATACCCAGGACGGATTCGGGAGGACGGACGATCTGGTATGTGCGACTCTATGACCATGGGCGGGAGCGTCGCTTCGGGAGTTTTGCGAGCAAGACGGCCGCACGAGAGTTCTACGAGAAGGCCAAGCTTGAGCAGAAGGAGGGGCGGTTCTTCCCGGAACGCTACCAGCTGAGAGGCCAGGAAGGGGTTGAGGCATTTATTGATCGATATCTCACTACGATCAAGACGAAGAAGAGTCGGCGGGATGAACATCGGTTTGCCGCATGGTGGAAGGATCGGTATCGTGGGCAGCCCCTTCAAGCCATGACGCCTGCCACGTTGGAGGATGCTCGTCAGGTCCTTCTGAATGAGCGGGGCATTCCTCGAGTGCGGAAGGAGGGACGTCGAGCGCGTAATCTGAAGGCTCCGCATGTTGTGCTGCGTGAGGACGTGCGAAAACGCCAGCCGACGACCGTGAATCGGTACTTCGAGTGGTTGCGGAAGGTGCTCAACCTGGCCGTCCGCGATGGAAAGCTGCAGGCCAATCCGGTGTTGAAGCTCCGACTGGCGAAGGAGTCACAAGGCAAGACACGGTTTCTCTCGCCTGAGGAAGAGAGTCGGTTGATGGGGGCTCTCGGGCCGAGGTATGCGGTATGGGCGCGCCTGGCCATCCTCACAGGCATGCGACAGACGGAACAGTTTTCGCTGAAGTGGGCAGACGTGAATCTTGAGCGAGGCCTGGTGACCTTGCCGAAGACCAAGGCGGGCGACGTGCAGTATGTCTTGCTCAACGATGAAGCGAAGCGGTTGCTTCAAGGGCTGACAGTCGGGAATGGATCGGTATGGGTATTCCCTAGCGAGAACCCTGACACTTTCTTGGATCCACGGAACTTCTACGATCGCATCTGGATTCCCGCGGTCAAACGTGCGGGGATTGAGTGGGTGACGTGGCATGATCTCCGGCATACGTTCGCCAGCCGACTGGCCATGGCCGGCCAAAACGAGGGTACTATTGCGGCCCTACTCCGGCACTCCAGTACCGCGTTGGTGAAGCGGTATGCTCACCTCAGTCCGTCGCATTTACATGCGGCGGTGGAGAGTGTGGCCTCGTTTGGGAAGCCGCATCGACAGAGTGAGGCCATCCAGCAGAAGGTGACGAAATTGGGGCGTCTTCAAAGTGGAACCGTGACAGGAACCGGAATTGGGGATTCAGTTGGAGAGGGGAGCGGTGTCGAAGTGGCTGAAAAAATTGGTGCCCCCGACACGAATTGAACGTGCGACCCGCGGTTTAGGAAACCGCTGCTCTATCCAACTGAGCTACGGGGGCGTGGGGATACGATACTGAAAGTGAGGAGGATTGTCTACCTAGGTGACGCGCCTCCGAAGGGGCCGTGGCCACCTTCGGAGGTGAGTCGATCGTAAGAAGCGAACGGATGCTAGCGTCGATTGGCTTGGTCGCGCTGACAACTCTCTTCGGCCAACATCCGCTGCCCAACTGAGCCGTCTTTGGGAATGCGTGCCAGGCAGGCGTCAAGGCTATCACCTGCAGCACCCGCCGCCGCCCGGTTCCCACTCTTGGCGGTGGCATTGCCGGCGATCGACTGACGAAGCGCCTCATCCCTCTGGCAGCCTTCTTCCGCGAGCTGGCGTGTGCCCGCCGTGCCGCCGGGTTGGATGCGTGCCAGGCAGGATTGCAGTGAGTCATAGGCCTGCGCGGAGGCTTTCATGGCAGCGCTCGATGAGGACGTCGATCCGCCGCCGGTCATGGTCTCTTCCGTAGCACAGGCACTGAGTAACAACAGGGATAAGGACAGAACTACAGCACCGTGAGAACGCGAGTACGTCATTGAGGAATCCTCCTTGATCAAGAGCGATGGGCGCACAGTAGCATAAACCCTCTCTATCTGGAAACACCTCCGGAAGGTCGTTTAGGGGAGTGCCCTCGGACCCTGGCCCAGGAGTGAGAGTCGGGAGGGAATTTGTTTCAGCAGGTCGGGCCGTACCTGGAATATCCCCGGAATTCGATGGCCGATGGCATATACGAGTCCGCCGACCTGATTGCCCATCGCGAGTCGTCCGGCGATGCGCCCGTCTTTTCCGGTGGCGACGAATTCAGCCACAGGGGCGACAAGACCATAGGGGGCAAGCGGACCGGCCTGCTTCAGAACTCGTTCTTCCGCCGGCAAATTGACGATACGGCTGACAACCAGGTCTGCGACGTCCTGGCGCAGTTTTTCGGTCGGCTGATCCTCAAGTACCCATTCGTTCCGATCATGAATGAGAACGTACTGCTCTTCACGTGTCTTGATCGAGAGCATGGCGATGTCCCCGACATCGACGCCGAGCAGTCGCTTATCCTGGAGGGCGAAGAGATCTTTGGTCAGATCTTTGATCGCAGAGGGGCTGATTTTGTAAATCGGCCCCTCTGCGCTGGTTTGGGCGAACGCTTCCCCGCTCGTCGGGTCCGGCTGAAAGAGACGTACCACGTGCTCAACGCCGCCGGATTGCAGAGTGATCTTTACTTTGGGCTTGGTAAGTGATGGCGCGAGCTTTTCCCGTTCAGGTCCCTGATCGACGATTGCCAACGCTTTGAGGTCTTCCAGCCTGAAGAGCAGCGCTTGCACCTCGATTCGGTCCCCTTCCGCCTCGATTGGATAGCGGAGTTTCCATTTCTTTTTTGGTTTCTCATCGACTGCGTAGAGCACGATTTCCGTTGAGGGATACGTCAGGCGCAGCCGCTCGGCCTCCTGCTGGTTGAATTGCAGAAGTTCCTTGCGGCGGAAGGAAAGCAGGCTTTTGTTGAGAAAGTCTTTCGGTGCCAGATCCGTCAGGAGCACGGCCTCGTCGGATGCCCGCAGCACGTAGAGGGTGGAGGAGAGGGGGCCCGCGTCTCCTATGGAGAGCGTCTCCTGTTTGTCCCCAGCGGTCAATGTGATGACCGTGGATGGATGGTCGAGGCCGAACGGCGTCAATGAAACCGGATGGGTTTCGACAAGCCGCGAGACTTTTCCCATGACCAGAGCGCGGACCAAGGCTTGCACCTGTCGCTGGTCGGCGTCGGTTTGGATAGGGGCGGTAATTGTCCAGGGTTGGCCGAGAGTTTGGCTCAGGATCACCTCACCGGATTGACTGCGGACTGTCAGCGCGGAGATTTGAGCTTCGGCGAACGGCAGAATTTGTTTGGCCTGGGTAGCCGTCGTGACTTCGGTCCGTTGCTCAGGGATCTCAATGAAATACAGATAGAGCCCAAGCCCCGCAAAGAGGACGGCCAGTATGAGCGTGGGCCAGTAGCGCGCCATGGGATTACAAACGACGCCGCTTCCGCCACACCAGGAGGCCGCACAGGACGGTCATCGCCGGGAGCAGAATCACCTGGACATACAGCAGAATGCGTTCCTGGAGCGGGTTGGGGGTAAAGGGGCGCACGGCAGGGTCTTTGGGAGTGAGGGAAATGAGATCGCGTTCTTCAGAGAGCCAACCCACAGTGCGTTGAAAGAAGTCGCTGTTGCCGACGAAGTTGATAAAGCCGTTACTGGCGAATGCGGAGTTGCCCACCACTACGACTGCTGGGCGTGGTTTACCCTCCTCGGGAGCCTGTTTCGGGGTCAATGCGACGGCCAGAGCAAGAGGGCCTTGCACGTCTTCCTTTTCGGTGTAGCTGACGACGCGCCCTTTCATATCGGTTTCGGCCCAGCTGCGCGGTGAGGTGCGCGCAAGCGGGACATAATCCCACTCCTTGCCCTGCTCCTCCTGAAACGTGAGGTGACGAGCCAGCGGAAACAGCACGGCAGCCGTGAGCTCATGGGTAATTTCATGGTCGGTGAAGGTGCGAACCAGGAGGGCGGTCAGGTCGCCCTGTGCCAGGCGGTCTTGCAGGTCCACAAGAACGCCCTGACCCAGTTCAATGCCCCAGACTTTCAGCAGGTCGTCCATGTTCGACTGGGTGTCGGGATCGACCATGACCAGGAGGTGTCCCCCCTTCGCGACGTAGGCCTGGATGCGTTCCTTCTCTTCTTTGGTGACCGCTCGCCGCGGGCCGGCAATAATCAGCACATCGGTGTTCTCAGGCACGGCCGGTTCCTGCAGCAAGGTGACGGTGCCGATGTCATACCCTTGTTTCTGCAGCACTTCTTTCGTCAGCGTCAGCCCGCCGCGGTCTGTGTCGTCAAGACTCCGCTCACCGTGTCCCTCCAGGAACACCACCCGCTTCTTGGTGTCTTTGGACACGCGGACGAGCGCACCGGTAATTTCCACCTCAGCCGGGGACGTGATGCGAACTGATTGCGGGCCGCTTTCAAAGATCGCGATATCGGTTCTGGTGATGCCATAGTTTTGTGCGACTTTCGGCTGACGCTCGGGGTCGATGAATTGGACGGTCAGCTTGGAACTGGCCTGCCGATAACTGTCGAAGCGTTCTTTGTAGGCCTGGTACCCGGGGTCCTTTTCCCGCGTGAACACCGTGATGCTGATATCCCGGGTGAGGTTGCGAAGGACGCGGTACGTTTCCGGCGCGAGCGTGTAGTTCTGATTCTCGGAGAAGTCCCAGCGGATCGAATGCCGAGCCGCCAGGAAGTTCACGATGGCGAGGATACCCAGAAACAGCGCCACCATCAGCGCGCTGTTGGCGCCCATGCGGGTCGATCGTTGGGAGGAAAAGGTCTTGAGGCGGTCAAAGTGAATGGTAAAGGCCCAAATCAAGGAGACGAGGGCCAGCCCTTCCAGGACTGTCACGAGCCACAGTTTGTCGGGCACGAGGGTATAGGCGAGAACCCCGGCAATGGCCAGCCCGGTTCCGATGGCGCCGATGGGAAGGAGGCGTCGCGTCATTTCCATCGTGACGAATCCACTACGCGGTGAGCGAGGAACAACATGAAGACGGTGCCACTGACGTAATAGACGAGATCTTTCGTGTCGACCAGCCCACGGACCAAATGATCGAAGTGTTCCATGAACGAGAGGTAGGAAACCACGTGACCGGCCGGCGTGTCACCTAAGAGCGAGCCGAGACCGGCCAGCAGCCAACACATCAAGAGCAGGCCGAAGCTGGTAAAGGCGGCCACGATCTGATTTTCTGTGATGGATGAGGCGAAGAGGCCGACGGCCAGAAAGAACCCGCCGAGCAGCGCCATCCCCAGGTAGCCGGTCAAAACGGGGTACCAATCAAAATCGCTGAAGAGCGCCAGTGTGAGCGGGACCAGGGTGGTGAGGAGCAGCATCCCGATAAAAACAAGGTACACGCTGATGAATTTGCCGACGATAATCTCGCTGACGCGTATCGGGGCGGTCATCAAAAATTCAAAGGTCCGCAGTTTTCGCTCCTCTGCCAGGAGTCGCATGGTGAGGATCGGAAGGATCAACAGCAGCACGAAGCGCATGCTGGCAAAGAGATTGCGGAAGACCAGGTCGTTCAGGTTGATCTGCGCGGAGCTTCCCTGCATCTGCATCAACTGAATGGCTTGGGCGCCGGTAAAAACAATATAGAGGTAGGCGAGGAAACCGAAGGTCAGCAGGAAAACTCCGCCCACGACATAGACGATCGGGGAGACGAAATACGAGCGCAGTTCTTTGGCGATAATGGCTTGAACCGGTGGCATCGGGTTAGTGTCGCTCGCTTTCGCTTGTATCGTTCGTCTTCGGGAGGCCGTCTTCTCGCTGAGTCAATTTGAGGAAGACGTCTTCCAAAGTCATGGAGACCGGTTTCATTTCAATCAACCCCCAGTCCTGTCCCACTGCAAACCGTGCCACTTCTTCCCGGATATCTCTGCCGAGGGCGCACTCGATAAGAATGGTGTGGGCCTCGGAGGTTGTCAGCACATGCTCGACCCCGGGGACCTCGCGAAAACGCTCGAGGACATCCGACGGAGGGGTTTTGAGGGTCACGCTGATCTTCTCCGATCGCCGGAGCCGGGCGGACAGTTGGTCGGGCGTGTCTTCGGCGACGATGCGGCCGCCGTTGATGATTACGACACGCTGACAGACGGCCGTGGCTTCAGGGAGAATGTGGGTACTCAAAATCACTGAGTGAGAGCCGGCCAGGCTCTTGATCAATTCTCTAATCTCGATAATTTGTTTTGGGTCGAGGCCCACCGTGGGTTCGTCCAGGATCAGAACCGGTGGATCGTGAATCAGCGCTTGGGCTAGCCCGACTCGCTGCCGATACCCGCGTGACAGATTGGCGATGAGTCGCTGTCGGACAGATCCTAGAGAAAGCCGTTCCATGACACGGTCCATGCCGGCCGTCAACTCTGTGCCACTGAGTCCGCGGAGTTTTCCAACGAAGGCAAGGTATTCGGAGACAGTGAGTTCTTGATACACCGGTGGCGTCTCGGGTAGATAGCCGATGCGCTTTTTTACCTCATCCGGTTGCTCTGCACAGTCGAACCCTGCGACCTGCGCGGTTCCTTCCGTTGCCGGAATGAAGGAGGTCAAGATGCGCATGGTGGTCGTTTTCCCAGCACCATTCGGGCCGAGGAAGGCCAAGACCTCACCTTTGTCGACACGAAAGGTGACGCGGTCGATCGCCGTCAGATTGCCATACTGTTTTGTGATGCTACGAACTTCGATCATGCAGTCGAGAGAGACGGCTGGATGGGTGTGCTTCCTACTGTTTTGTTGATACGGCACGTGGTGTGGCAAATCGAAATGAATATTACCGACCGCTCTTGGTGCAGTCAAGAGACGCATAGGGGGTTCGGTGTTCGGAATGGCAGGAAAGACCCGGTCCGTCTTTACAGCGTGATGCGTAACTGCTAAAGTTCCGCGACTTTATCCATCCAGTTGCTTCGCACAATGAACGGAAAGAGGTTTGTCTGGGATGAGGAGTGAGTTCAATCAGCCGAGACCCAGCTTGCTCGGCGTGTTAGTGATCGGCGCCGCACTCTGCGTGGCTCTTGCCGGACTCGGAAGTTTTTTGACCTCGGTCTATGCCGCCAGTAACACGGTACACGAGATCAAAGGTACGGTTGAAGCCATCAATCCAGCGGATGACCCACCTGTCATTGTGGTCAGAGGGCAGCATGGAGCAAATGAAGAAACGGTGGTCGGTGCGGTGCTCAAGCAGGGTGCCACCATCGTGCGCGGGAAAAAGCGGATCGGGCTCGATCGGATTCACCCTGGAGACAAGGTGACGTTGAAGTATGTCAAAACTCGCGAGGGCCTCGCCGTTCGGTCAATTGTGCTCCACCGCAATTAGCCAATGACTAGATGCCAGTTGTGGATTTGTTACTCACAAGGAGGTAGAGAGATTTTATGATTCGACAGCATGTGGTGCGGGGGATATCTGCGCCGGTGGCCGTCGGGTTGCTGCTCCTGTTGGGCTGCTCCGGAAAAGGCGACATTATTCCGATGAATCTGACCCCGAGAATGCAAGCGGATGCCACCGGTGCTGCGCAGGTGGTAAAGCCTATGGCGGGGCCTCGAGTGATGGTCATTCCGTTTGAAGATGGGCGTGCCGATCGAACCAAGGTAGGGAGTCGAAGCTCGATGTGGGGAGGAGAGACATATTTTAATGTGTCGAGCGGAAGTGCTGGCGAGGAAGCCGCCCAGGCATTTGCAGATTATCTCAAGCGCAAGGGATGGCAAGCGCAGTATGCCAAGACTGCTCCCGTAGCCTCAGAAGCCGGTCCCGATGTTGTGGTTTCCGGGAAGATTCTCGAATTGGCGGTCGATGCCCGGCGCGGGGTATTTCTTACTGATATTGAAGCCCGAACCAAGCTGGTCATTCAGGCGAGCAACCGAGAAGACAGCAGCTCACTCGTACGAACCGACGCACACTCAGGTAGCCATGACAATGTGTTGTGGTTCGAGCCGCAGGATGGAGAAAGTATTCTGTCAGAAGTGTTGGAGAAGAATTTCGAGCGGTTCGTCGTAAACACCAAATTCGAAGACAGGGCTATTCGATTTCGTTAAGTCAGGTCGCGCCGGGAAATCGATGAGCTGGTCCGATTTTATCCGGTTGATCCGAGAGCCTGACAAGTTGGACTTGTGTTCACTATTGAACTATCAGTTAGTTTTGAGCGCAGAGGCGTCCTGCGTATCGGTGAGCGGAAGAAGCTCCCCTGTTGCGTCGTTCCGCATAGCAAAATTATGGATTTCTTCTTCGTCGAGCATTGAGTTCGCTGCCCGTTTGTAGGGGGCATTGCTACCCAGACGGTATTGTCGCCAAAGGCAATCTTGCGTAGCCTTACTTCACTGAGTAGGAGAGTTGTCTGGCAGGCGGTGAGGTGTAGGCTTTCACACGAGGTGTTTCTATGGATATGAACTCCCCCAACCCCTTCCGTCGTAAGGCTGGTTACGCTGCAATTCCTTTGGCTGGCTGTCTTCTCCTGAGTGCCTGTTCCGCGCTGCCGAAAGGTGAACTTACGTTGGACCTTGGCATTAAAGATCGGGGAGTCGCTTCATGGTATGGCAAGGAGTTTCATGGAAAGCTCGCAGCAAATGGGGAGGCCTTCGATATGACAGCCTTCACTGCTGCTCATCGCAAATTGCCGTTAGGTAGTGTGGTTCGTGTGGTCAATTTGACCAACGGAAAAACCGTTCAAGTTCGAATTAATGACCGAGGACCATACGTTGCAGGGCGTATGCTGGATCTTTCGCATGCGGCGGCTCGCGAGTTGGGCATGGTTGAAGCTGGTACTACGGCGGTGCAGATTGAGGTGGTTGGAGATCATCGTCCGGTCGCGCAGATTCCCTCGACCAAGATTCCTTCTGTAGCCGGTATGGTATTGAATACGGATATGCGCACAGTGAGGCAACATCGTCGACCGGATGAGGGGGTTGAACGACATGCCGTTCCTTTAAGAATCATGCCACAAGAAGCCCTCTACGTGAGGCGTGAGCGCCGTATCGGTAGTATGTTGGCAGCCGATCACACGGCTCACAACACCGTCCCCGTCCTCATCCTATCCTAAGTAAGCGCTACTCCGTTAGTTGACACTTCCGCCCGTACTTGATTAGACTGCCCCCTCTGGAGCAAAGCCTGATTGTGCCCTTATTTCTTACGTTTGTTGATCTTAATTGTTGGAGGTTGAAAGCTGAATGGCAAAGAAACCAGCCGGTGAATCAGACGAAGTCCGACTCAAGAAAAAAGTTGCGGCACGAGTAACAAAAGAAGCAAAACTTTCAGGTGATCCTGCTGCACGCTCTTTGCGCAAACGGCTCAAGCGGGTGCAGCGCAAACGGCGTGCGCTCGTATCGAGAAAAAAACATGCGGCTGGCAAGCAGGTTGAAGCGAAGTCATAAACGATTGCGGGCGTGAGGATTTGATCACCATGCCCACCCCTCTGCGGAACAAGGAACCCTAATATGAAACACACTGGTGAAAAAGAAGAACAGGCCCAGGCTGTTTCCCCCATTGGCCAAGTTGGGGATGAGACCTTGACAGATCAGGTCTCGGATCAACTGGCTGCGTCCTTGGAATCTTCGGCAGGGGGCCAGGACCTCACTGAACCATTGCAGGAAGTGGTTCTTGAGGAAGAGCAGGTCAAGGACGAGATCGATATTCAAATTGATCTGCTCAAAGATCCTGATTGGGTGGTCAGGCGTGAGGCCGCAATCACGCTGGGAGAAATGGGCGATGAGCGTTGCGTTGAACCGTTAGCTGCGGCTCTTCGCGATGGTGACTGGCAGGTGAGGGAAGTTGCAATTGAGGGAATTGGGCAGATCGGTTCTCCCGCCGTCGAGGTTTTGCTTAAGTTGCTTCGAGATTGGGACGTGCGGAAGTCGGCCATCACGGCCTTGGGGAAAATTCGTGATGAGCGTGTGCTTGAGCCTCTGATGCAACAGCTCCGAAATGATGAATTCATGGAGGATGCTACCGACGCATTGGTCAATCTTGGTGAGCCAGCCCTCCCCGGACTGATCAAGGCGCTGAAAGACAAAGAAGAGTTAGTGCGGAAGCAAGCGGTGATAGCACTGGGCCGGATTAAGTCTCCCGAGGCCATCGATCCGTTGATTGAGATGTTGCAGAATAAGGACTGGTTTACTCGGCTGACGGCTGCTGCGGCACTTGAAGCGATCGGTGATGAGCGTGGCCGCGAAGCGATCAAGCCGTTGTTGAAAGACAGTGATATGGTGGTCAAGATGCGAGTCGAGCGTATTCTGGCTAAGTGGAAGAAGCAACCGGCGGCTGTTTAGCATCCGGTCACTTGCGGAGAAGAAGGTCCAGTTCCTTTTGGATGTCGTCCAGTTTCGTGGCGGATACCTTTTTTCCAATGGATAGTTCCAGGCGAAGTTCTCTTATTTTTCCTGCCAGCTCTTTGACCGAAGCGTTAGGATCTACTTGTTTTCCCCCACGTGTGACTAGCTCGAGTGAATTGAGAGCGTCCGCGAGTTCCTTGGCCGCATCGGCTGTATTTTTGTTGTAAAGGTCGGCTTTTGCTTGCACGACGTTGGATTTTGCGTCAACCAGGCTCTGGCGGCGATGCAGGTCCCGTTCTATTCCCAGGGTAGTATCCACGACATTCCGTGAGAAATCCCGCACCGTTTGCTCAAGATTATTCGCCGGCTGTTTTCCCCAGAGGTATCCGAATCCGAACGAGAGGGCTAGTAGCATCAATAGCCCTATAAATCTGAGCATGCTGATTCTCAGCCCCTAGCGGGCGCTCCCTTGTTTGTCTTTTGGGGACAAGACACGGATGAGGCTTCCTGCTGAAGCAATGCGGACTGCGGGGTCCGAATCTTGGAGACCGGCTTTAAGGGGCGAGACAAGAGATTTTTGTTGAAGTTTGCCCAGCGCCCGCGCGGCCATGAGTCGCGGTAGCGGCTGCTGATCTCGAAGTAAACTTTCAAGCACGGCCAGGGCATTGGGAGTGGTTGCAGCCGCCAGGGCGTGCGCAGCTCCGCCACGTACTGAGGGATCGGGATGACGGGCGAGGTCTGCGGCATTCAAAACGGCGCTTGCGTCACCGAGTCGGAGGAGCGCCTCGACGGCGCTGATGCGAACGTGCTCATCAGGGTCCCGCAACAGCGGTTGAACAACGCTGCGAGTTTCATTGTCGCCCAGTCGGCCGAGACTCGAAGCAGCGACACTGCGGACGCGCGGGTTCTCGTCACTTAGCGCGTGTGTCAGTGGAGCGATCCCGTCTGTGCTACCGAATTCTCCTAGTGCCCCCGCTGCAAACGCACGGACCGCAGGATGGGGGTCGTAGACAGCTTGGCTCAGGATCGACAGGCTTGCAGGTCGTCGCAATCGTCCGAGCATGCCTAGGGCTGCCATACGCACCTCTGGGTCTGGGAGCGTGACGGCATTGGAGATGTCGGTTAGGACATCCGTCCGCCCAAGCTTGTACAATCCCGCGAAGGCAAAGATGGATTCCGGGCCCTCATCGACGCGGGCGATTTCAGTCAGTTGATCCGCAATCCCGGAGACCTTGGCATCACTGAGGGCATTGATGGCTGCGATGCGGACGCCGGGAGCTTCGTCGCGCAGCGCTCGTTTGAGCGCCGAGGAGCGTCCGGCTAGGCCGGCTCGTCCAATGGCCTCGGCCGCGCGAGCGCGGACCAGAGCCGATGAGTCCAGCAAGCCGTCTTCGAGGATCGGTAACGTGTCGCTCTCGCCCATTTCCGCCAGCGCCGTGTAGGCAGCGATGCGGATATGTTCCTGCGTATCACGAACACGAGTGACAATAAAACTTCGTGCAATCTCCCGCAGCAACGCGGGTTCGTCCGGACGATTGTTTGCGACGAGTTTAGTGTAGAGTTTCCAGGCCTCCTCAGGCTTCCCTAGTTTGAGATGACTGAGAAGGCTATAGCGCAAGACTTCTAGCCCCGGTTGCTGGCCAGGGGGCAACTGTTGCAGGAGCTCCAGCACTCGATTGTATTCAGCCGCTTGGTAGAGCGTCATGGCCTGTCGCTCGAGTGAGGGGACGGCGGGCTTGGGTGGAGATGGGGCTGCTGTTGCCAGGTGGGGAATGGACAAGACCAACAGTACAACCACGGCCTGAAATGCCCAGGTTGTGTGTCGGCGGATTCGCTGAAGATTCGGGCAAGGCCCGCTTATGCTACCACTTGTTCGGGGTGCGCGCGGTGGCCGGTGCATACAGCTGCCTCATGTATTCCTTGACCATCCGTTTGGTGCAAAAGCGGGGCGCAACGGTCTTAATGCTCTCTTTGACGATCTGAAGCCATCCGCGAGGAATGCCGTCCAGGTCGCGTTGGTAGAACAGGGGTACGACCTCCTGCTCTAGCAAGCGAAACAATTGTTCCGCATCGTGAGCATCCTGCGCCTGGGTATCCGTTCCCTCGGGCAGAGGTTGAATGCCCCATCCGTTCGCGCCGTTGTACCCCTCATGCCACCAGCCATCGAGGACACTGAGGTTGATCACCCCATTGAGTGCGGCCTTTTGGCCGCTGGTTCCACTTGCCTCGAGCGGGGCCCGTGGAGTGTTTAGCCAAATATCGACGCCTTGCACCAGGTACTTTGCCATATGCATGTCGTAGTCTTCGAGGAAGGCGACATGACCACCGAGTTTGTGATCGTTGCAGAAACTCAGCACCTCGTGAATGAAGTAGCGGCCCGGTTCGTCGGCGGGGTGCGCTTTACCTGCAAACACGATCTGGACGGGCCGCCACCGATTGTGGAGCAACTGTTTAAGTCGATCGAGATCTCGGAACAGGAGTGTTGCACGTTTGTAGGTCGCGAATCGTCTGGCAAATCCGATCGTGAGGGCTTCGGGGTCCAGCAGGGTACCCCGGGCGATCGCTTGCATGGGCTGGAGATGGCCGCGAATCCAGCCGTCCCGCGCGCGTTCGCGAATAAACCGCATCAGTTTGCGCCGCGTTGTTTGTCGAACGGCCCAGAGGGCGTCATCCGGCAGATCGGTGACTCGTTGCCAGATGGTGGGGTCATCGACTCGTTCCGCCCAATCGGGGCTGAGATATTTGGCATAGAGCGAGTTCGCTTCCGGGGAGATCCATGTGGGCGCGTGAATGCCGTTGGTCAGGCTACGGATGGGGACGAGATCCTGCGCCAGTCCCGGCCACAGGTGTTGCCACATTTGTCGGGAGACGCGTCCGTGCTCACGGCTTACGCCGTTGACGTGGGCCGACAGCCGCATGGCGAGGGCCGTCATGTTGAATCCGTGTCCCGCGCTTTCCGGCGTTTCACCTAGACGTAGGAACTCTTCCCTGGAGAGTCCGAGTTGGCCCCAGTAGTTGCTGAAGTACCGATCCATCAGATGAAACGGGAAAATATCGTGTCCGGCTGGAACGGGAGTGTGCGTGGTGAAAACGGTGCTTTGTCGAACCAGATCGCTTGCTTCGGCATGGCTGTGGCCGGTGGTGACGAATTCCCGGATGCGTTCCAGGGTCAGGAAGGCCGAATGGCCTTCATTGCAATGCCAGACCGCGGGATCAATGCCCAGGGCGCGTAAGATCCGTACGCCGCCGATCCCGAGCAAAAATTCCTGACAGAGCCGGATTTCCTGGTCTCCACCGTAGAGCCGCGCGGAGAGGGCACGATCTTCGGGCGTATTCTCAGGCACATCGGTATCGATGAGATAAAGGGACATACGCCCCGCACGCACCTGCCAGACGAGCACCGTAACCTGGCGGTGGCCGATCTCGACCTTGATGGAGCAGGGGATGCCGGTCGACGTCATGGCCTGGTGAATCGGAGAATCGTATCTATTAAAGGGCACATAGGTGGCTTCCTGCCATCCTTCCGGGTTGATACGCTGTTTGAAATATCCTTGCGGGTACATGAAGCCGATACCGACGAGAGGAATGCCCAGGTCACTGGCCTCTTTGCAATGGTCTCCGGCCAGGATGCCAAGTCCTCCGCTGTAAATCGGGATGGAAATATGCAGCCCGAACTCAGCAGAAAAGTAGGCGATGGGCGAATTCTGGAGCGCGGGGAATTCCGTCGCCGCCCAGGTGTTCTTACTGCTCAGATATTCGTCGAAGGCGCGCAAAACGGCGGAGTATTGCCGGGCGAAATTCGGATCGCCGGCCAAGGTTGCGAAGCGTTCGGGTTTCACGCCAGAGAGTAGCTGAACAGGGTTATGATGGGTCAAAAACCAGAGCGTCGGGTCGATGGACTCGAACAGCTGACGCGCCGGTTGGTTCCAGCTCCACCAGAGATTGCGGGCCAGTTCGCCGAGTCGATGCAGGCTTTGGGGAACCGTATCTTGAGGGGGTTGTATGTGGTCGGGTGCTTGCACGACGCCTCCGTGGAATGTGATCGATGGGTGAGGAAGGAGACCACGAGGTCACGCTTCCGGAATGCTGCGTCAGGCGTGTCCGGCTTTGTGCCAGGAAGCCCACTGGTCAGAAAAGGCGACGGTGGCGTAGCGCTCTCCGAGAATCTTGGCGACTCGATTCATGGTCGTCGTCAGTTGTTTGGCCTCCTCTTGCGTCAGGTCCTGACGAAAACGCGGATGGAGTCCCCATCGCGTCTCGACTTCCTCGCCTTTGATGCTCGACATGACACTGACCAATTTGATATCTGCGCCGGTAGCTCCTCGAGGCGCGCTGCTTCCCCCGGTCGTGGCCGGGTTGGGTGTCGCATCGGCGGCAGCCGGGGGCGTTTGTCCTTCGAAAATCCCGATGAGGGCCGGAATCACGGCGCTGACACAGAGCGTGGCCGCGGCGGTTACAGCCTGGTTACGCGGCGCTCCGACCGCACGGGCGACGCGATCACTGAAGTCACGGTACAGGTCGTTCTTGGCAGGGCTGTCCTCCGTCACGAGAAACCGGTAGCGCTCATAGGTCTGTCGGCTTTCGGCCACGGCCGTTCCGATCGTCAACACGATTTCGGTCTGGTCGCTGCCGGCGCCGAAGGCCGGCTCCAGGGCTTTCTTAAGCTGGTCGATGACCGTGTCCGTCAACTGGTCCATGAATTGCGGTTGTTCTTTGAGTGGAATGTGGAGGGCCGATACACGATCGGTCAGGTTGAACATGACGCGCAAGAATTCGAGATAAATGGTCCACTCATCCTGGTGTTTCAGCTTTAAGGCCTGCTCCGGGGCCGCACGTTTGATGACGGAGACGGACTCTCCTGCCACTGCGAGCATGAGCTCTGCCACGGTTTGCATCTGCTGAGCAAATGAATACGGTCTGGTTGTCATAGAAGTCCCCTGCTGGTCGGCATTATATACAACTCAATTTGAAGGTCCAAGTGTTGATCTCGATGCATGCGCGCGGAGCGGGCGACTCGCGGTTCTGTCGTTGCAAGGTCTTCGGTGGTATGTTATACAGCGCGACCGCTCCCGTCACGTGCCTCACTGCCTGGTCGGATGCCAACATGGACCGAGAGATCAAGCCCTACATTCTGAAACGGACTCCGGATCAAGACCAGGTCCGGAAGTTCTCGTTGGATTATGCCAAGGAGCTCAACGCGCAGCAGTATGCGGCAGTAACGGCGGCGGATGGCCCCGCCCTTGTCATTGCCGGTGCCGGAAGCGGCAAGACGCGGACGCTCGTGCATCGTGTCGCCTATCTCATCGATTCCGGGGTGGACCCGTCCCAGATTTTGCTGCTGACGTTCACGAGGAAATCTTCCGAGGAAATGTTGGAGCGTGTCGGCGCGCTGATCGGCTCGCGCAGCCAGCGAGTCTGTGGCGGCACCTTTCATTCGGTCGCCAACATGCTGCTCCGACGCCATGGGCGAGTGCTCGGGATCGAACCGGGATTTACAATCATGGATCGCGGCGATGCCGAAGATCTGATCGCCCTCTTGCGCGCACAATTGGGGTTGAACGAAAAAGATAGGCGATTCCCTCGGAAGGGAACCATCGCGGAGATTTACAGTAAGTGCGAGAACACGTTGCGCGGATTGGAGGAGATTGTCCTCGACGAGTTTTCCCACTTTGCGGACCATCTGGAGGCACTGGGAAAACTCCAGCGCGCCTACCAGGCCGCGAAGCGCCAGCGCCAGTTGCTTGATTACGACGACCTTTTGGTGCTGTTGCGGGACTTGTTGACGAAGGATGAGCCCAAGAGGCGGGCGATCTCACAGCAATTCCGCTACATCCTGGTGGATGAGTATCAGGATACGAATCGGCTGCAGGCGGAACTGATTCGGAAACTGGCGGCCACGCACGACAATGTCATGGTCGTGGGTGACGACTCCCAGTCCATTTATGCATTTCGAGGCGCGACGTTCCGCAACATCATGGAATTTCCCTCCTGGTTCCCCGGCGCCAAGATCTACAAGCTGGAGGAAAATTACCGCAGCACCCAGCCGATTCTGAGTCTGGCCAACGAAATCATTCAGGAAGCCCCCGAGAAATATACGAAGCATCTGTTTACACGCAAGTTGGATGGGCCCTTGCCGGCGCTGGTGGAGGCAGCTGGGGAGAATGCGCAGTCTCGATTTGTGGCCCAAAAAATCCTGGAACTGCGCGAGGAGGGCGTTCCGCTGAGTGAGATTGCGGTGCTCTTTCGCTCCAGCTTTCACTCCTTCGATCTGGAAATCGAGTTGTCGCGTTGCGGGCTGCCGTTTGTGAAGCGAGGCGGGATCAAATTCATCGAGGCCGCCCATGTGAAGGATCTCCTGGCCCACTTGCGGGTGGTCGTGAATCCTCAGGATGCGGTCAGTTGGCATCGCGTGCTCATGCTGGTCGAAGGGGTCGGTCCCAAGAAGGCGCAGGATCTGGTTGCGGCCATGGTGAGGGTGAAGGATCCGTATCAGGTGTTGCGGGACAGTAGCGGTCGCTCGGGCAAGGGGTTGAAAGAGTTGGGGGTGGTGCTCGAAAACCTGTCGAAGAGTGATGATTTGAGTCCGACCGAACAGGTGAATCGGGTGTATGAATATTATCTGCCGATCCTCAAAGATCATCACGACGACTATCCCAAGCGGATTCGGGATCTGGACCATTTGCACACTATTGCCGAAAGTTATCCCGGGTTGACTGAGTTCCTGGCTGATTTGGCGTTGGCACCGCCGGACGGCAGTGCGGTGGGCGTGGAACCGTCGGGGCGGGACGACGAGCAGGTGGTGCTATCGACGATTCATTCAGCGAAGGGGCTGGAGTGGCAGTGCGTATTTTTGTTATGGGTCGTCGACGGGAAGTTCCCCTCTGTGTTTTCGTTCAACACCGATGAAGAGCTGGAAGAGGAGCGGCGCTTACTGTATGTCGCGGTGACTCGGGCGAAACGCTACCTGTTCTTGACCTATCCGATCAATGTGTACGACCGGAGTTCCGGCATGTTGTTATCTAAGCCATCGCGATTCCTGGATCACGTGTCGCCCCGCTTGTTTGAAACATTGGCTCTGGTCGAGGAAGGCCATGGGCATGAATGGGGGCACGAGCATGATCGGTACGTCTAGGTCGATCGTTCCCACCGTATAACTCTGGTTTGGGCTGCCTTACTCCATTCTACGATTCAGGATGAACATGCGTCGGGTGCACGTCCATAGCGGTTGGTTCGAAGCTGTGCTGCCCGCGATGGCCGCGGGACTTCTGCTGGGACTTCTGCTGGGACTTCTGGTCTTCGGCCAGGCCAGAGCAGGGACGTCCTCGTCGGCTTCGGACTCCTCGCGCTTCTGGGGCACATTGGTGGCGGAAGCAAAAGCCCTCCATCTTCCCACTCGGTTCCTCGAACAAATTCCATCCCAGTTTGTAGCGTTTGAGTTTGAGGATCTGCACGCGTTTGCCGCGGAGTACCACCCGGCCGAGCATCGCATGGTGTTGGATCGATCCCTCTCCCTGAATGCAGCGGGGAGGACCTTGCGTCCATTGGCGCGGTTGACGCACAAGGAGTTGGAAACGCTGTATCACGAACTGTTTCATGCCTACATGGATTTTCTCGAACAGGAGCGTGCGCCGTCGGCTGTCCACGCCTCGTTTATGGCGTTCGCCCGCGAGCAGCAACGGTGCCGCTATCAGCAGGTCCTCATCACGCCGGTGCTCCAAAAGAAAGATTTGAAAGAGGAGCGCTTTCTCAGCGAGACCGAGTCGTGGGAGGCGTTGAATGAAACCTGGGCTGTGTTTGTGGGGTGGGCGATCTGGACCCAGCTGGAAGTGGAGAAGAGGGGGGCACGTGAGCTTCGATCATCCGGCCGGGCGCTGAATGTTCCGGCTTGGACCGCCCGGCTCAGTCAGGCGGAGCAGGACGCAAGCCTGAGTGGATATTACGAGCCGGAGGATCCGGGTGAAAAGGCGCTGGCACGCAAGCGATTTCTTGCGCCGGACTTTCGTCTATCTGCCCCGGAACTCTTATTGCTCATGAGGGAAGTTCTGGGCAGTTCGGCGGACATGATTCGCCAGGCCGATCAGGTATTGAAGCGCACGAGGGCTGTGCCGGCCTCACGTGGAGCCTGTGATACTCCTGCCGCATCGTAGAATTGTTCCTGCATAGAACATACCCCCTTGACAATGGAACGCGTCGCAAATAAAATCGGCTGCTTTCGAAGCCAGGTCAATCCTCATTTCATCAGCGCTCCAGCCCTGTTGTTTTGCTGGGGAGCTGTGCATGGTGGGGCTGACTTTCATTCTTCTTTCCGGAGAATGAAGTCGCTCTGGTTCGGGAATTACTTGAAATAAATAGTCTTCGCTTGAGTTTGGGAACACGTGCCTAGCGGGCAGGTACCCAAGTGGACAAAGGGGGCAGACTGTAAATCTGCTGCCTTATGGCTTCCAAGGTTCGAATCCTTGCCTGCCCACCAAACTGAGCGTATTCGACCGAATATCACGTGAAACGTGTGCGTCCGGTTGGGTAATGTACTGGGCGCGATGCGCAGGATTGTGTGGTCGAGCGTGTCGCGTCGGATCGTTGGAGTGTTGGTCGAGTCACCGTGGGCGGGCGTAGCTCAGTGGTAGAGTTCCAGCCTTCCAAGCTGGCTGTCGTGGGTTCAAATCCCATCGCCCGCTCCAAATACAGCGTGCTCGACCGCGGATGCGGACAGAGCGTGCGAGGGTGGACTAAGACTGTGAGTTCAGGGCCCACGTAGCTCAGTTGGCAGAGCACGTCCTTGGTAAGGACGAGGTCACGCGTTCGATTCGCGTCGTGGGCTCCAGAGTTAGGTTTGTCCGGTTAGGGTCGCTGTCTGCTTCTGGAGAGCCGGAATATACGGTTGGGATTCTGGGAAAACAGTGTTCTGAGAAAAGGAGTGAATCATGGCGAAGGCGAAATTTGAGCGACGGAAGCCCCACGTGAACATCGGGACGATCGGGCACGTGGACCATGGCAAGACGACGCTGACGAGTGCGCTGACCAAGATCTGCTCGGATCGCGGGATGGCGAAATTCGTGAGCTATGACGAAGTGGCGAAGGCGAGCGAGAGTCAGGGGCGCCGGGATGCCAGCAAGATCATGACGATCGCGATCAGCCACGTCGAGTATGAGACGGACAACCGGCACTATGCGCACGTTGACTGCCCGGGCCACGCCGACTATGTGAAGAACATGATCACCGGCGCCGCGCAGATGGACGGAGCGATCCTGGTGGTGAGTGCTGCGGACGGCCCGATGCCGCAGACGCGGGAGCACATTTTGTTGGCGCGCCAAGTCGGCGTCCCCTACATCGTGGTGTTTCTGAATAAGGCGGATAAGGTCGATGACAAGGAATTGTTGGAATTGGTCGAGCTCGAAGTGCGGGAGCTGCTGACGAAGTACGACTTCCCGGGCGATAAGATTCCGATCGTGCAGGGGTCGGCGCTGAAGGCGGTCGAGGGGGATCAGGGGCCGTTGGGCGTGCCGTCCATTCTGAAGTTGCTCGAAGCCGTCGATACCTACATCCCGACGCCGACTCGGGCCATTGATAAGCCGTTCTTGATGCCGATCGAAGACGTCTTCACGATCAGCGGACGCGGCACGGTCGTGACGGGCCGATGCGAGAAGGGGATCGTGAAGGTCGGCGACGAAATCGAAATCGTCGGCTTGCGGCCCACGCAGACGACCATCGTGACGGGCGTGGAAATGTTCCGCAAGGTGCTCGATGAGGGGCAGGCGGGCGATAACATCGGCGTCTTGTTGCGCGGCACGAAGAAGGAGGATGTGGAGCGGGGCATGGTGTTGGCCAAGCCGAAGAGCATCACGCCGCACACGAAGTTCAAGGCCGAGATTTATGTGTTGACCAAGGAAGAAGGCGGGCGTCATACGCCGTTCTTTAACGGCTACCGGCCGCAATTCTACTTCCGGACGACCGACGTGACGGGGATCGTGACGTTAACGCCGGGCGTGGAGATGGTGATGCCGGGGGACAATGTGACGGTCACGGGCGAATTGATCAGTCCGATCGCCATGGATCAGGGGTTGCGGTTTGCGGTTCGAGAGGGCGGCAAGACCGTCGGCTCGGGCGTCGTCACGGAAATTTTAGCGTAAGAATGCGCGATCGGCGGTTGGCGGTCAGCTTGTGACTTGAGGCTGATGGCTGAGCGCTGACGGCTCAGGGGATGGCAAATGCGAGATATCATCGACTTGGCCTGTACGGTCTGCAAGCAGCGAAATTATACGACCCGCAAGAACAAAAAGAACGATCCGGATCGCCTGGAGCGGAACAAGTTCTGTAAGTTCTGCCGGAAGCACATTGCTCATAAGGAAGTGAAGTAGAGCTTTTCTGCTGGGTTTTGGGCATGGTCTTTGGCTCGGCAGCGCTCATGTTCCGGCTGGAGGGGCATGGTGTCAACGGCAGCACATCGGTCTCCAAAACCGAGAGTCTAGGTTCAAATCCTAGTGCCCCTGCCAAGCCCTTGTGCGTGAATGAGTGGGTGCCCGGCGCCGGCTCGCTAAACTGTCTGGGAAGTTCTGAGAGAGGATTGTAACCGTGTTTCAGCGATTGATCGCCTCTATTCGAGAATTCATCGATGGTGTGCGTGGTGAACTCAAGAAGGTCTCGTTCCCATCGAAGGCGGAAACGATCGGCGCCACCACGGTCGTGATCGTGTTCTGTATCCTCATGTCCCTTTATCTGTCGATGATGGATTCCGTGCTGGGCTGGCTGATGCGCAAGGTCATTTAGTTGCGTGGTGCGGCTGGACAGGTCCGGCGTTGCCCGGACGATACGATGCTGGATGTTCAGCTGAGAGGAGATGATGAGCAATAAGAACTGGTACGTCATCCATACCTATGCGGGGTTTGAGGGTCGCGTGAAGACCAGTCTCCTTGAGCGCGCAAGTCAAATGGGGCTCACTGAGCGACTTGGGCAGGTCCTGGTTCCGACGGAAGATGTGATCGAGATCAAGGACGGAAAGCGACGCACGTCCCGGAGAAAATTCTTTCCGGGTTATGTTCTGATCGAACTCGAGGCGCCGCTGGCTGATGAAACCTTGCAGATGATTAAGGAGACCCCCAAGGTGACCGGGTTCGTCGGGGGAGGGGCTCACCCTACACCACTGTCCTCGGAAGAGGTGGATTCTCTGCTTAAGCAGGTAGATGCCGGCGCGGCGGGACCGCGCGAGCAGGTCCGGTTTATCAAGGGCGACAATGTTCGCATTGTGGATGGTCCGTTCCTCGGCTTTAATGGTGCGGTCGATGATGTGGATGCTGATCATAGCCGGGTGAAAGTGTTTGTCAGTATTTTTGGCCGGTCTACGCCGGTCGAGCTTGGTTTCTTGCAGGTCGAACGTATTTGAGGTCACTGGATTCGAGATGGTGGACTGAGAGCCGTTCTCAGCCCTCGTGCTCAGTCCGCAGTTCTCAGGGAGTAACTCATGGCCAAGGAAGTATCAGCGCAGATTAAATTGCAGATTCCGGCCGGCAAGGCCAATCCTGCTCCGCCGGTTGGTCCGTCATTGGGACAGCATGGCGTGAACATCATGGAGTTCTGCAAGCAGTTTAACGCCAAGACGCAGAAGGACGGGGATAGCATCATCCCGGTGATCATTACGGTCTATAAGGACCGGAGCTTTACCTTCATTATGAAGACGCCTCCGGCCTCGGACTTGCTGAAGAAGGCGGCCGGGATTATCAAGGGATCGGGCGTGCCGCATAAGGACAAAGTTGGAAAAGTGAGTCAGGCCCAGGTCCGTGAAATCGCGCAGAAAAAATTGTCCGACCTGAATGCGGCCGATCTTGAGGGCGCCATCAAGATTATCCAGGGGACCGCGCGCAGTATGGGCATCACCGTCCAGTAAGTTTCTGCAGAGTGAACCTCCGGCGGATGTGAAGGAGCAGCAGTATGGGAAAGAAGATGACCGCGGCTCAGGAGAAGGTCGAGCCTAGGTTTTATGGGTTGAAAGAGGCAGTCGAAGCCGTTAAGCAGGCGGCCTTTGCCAAGTACGATGAATCCGTCGATCTGGCGATTCGGCTGGGGATTGATCCCAAACGGTCGGATCAGATGGTACGCGGGACCACGGCGTTGCCGCATGGGACGGGTAAGAAGCTCCGCGTGCTCGTATTTGCCAAAGGCGAAAAAGAGCAGGAGGCTCGCCAGGCGGGTGCAGATCATGTGGGCTCGGATGATCTGATGGAAAAGATCAAGGCCGGGTGGATGGAGTTTGATTGTGCCATCTCCACGCCTGATCTCATGGCCTCAGTCGGTAAGCTTGGAAAGGTGCTCGGTCCTCGCGGATTGATGCCCAATCCGAAGACCGGCACGGTCACGTTTGAGGTCGGCAAGGCGGTCAGTGAAATTCGCAAGGGCCGCGTCGAGTTCAAGGTCGAGAAGGCCGGAATCGTGCAAGTGCCTGTGGGTAAAGTATCGTTTGACGTTCAAAAACTGTATGACAATGCGCAGGCCGTGCTGGAGTCTGTGGTGAAAGCGAAGCCCTCCTCCTGCAAGGGCCGATACATTAAGAGTGTGACGATGTCGAGCACGATGGGACCTGGCGTGAAGCTGGATCCTGTGGCGCTGTCGAAGTTGTGGAGTTGAGAACAGGCAGGTTCTCAGTAAGGGGAGAGGCATGAAGAAAGAAGAGAAGGCAACAGCGATCGCAGAGTTGACAGAAAAGTTCGGTCGCGCACGCTTGGCGATTCTGACGGAGTGTGCCGGAATGCCCGTCAATCAGATGACCGAGTTGCGCAGGCAGTTGCGCGGCGCCAAGGCGGAGTATTGCGTCATCAAGAATACTCTGGCCGTGCGCGCCTCGACCGGAACGATTCTCGCCGACGCCAAAGATCACTTCAAGGGGCCGACCGGCCTGGTGATCGGATATGACGATCCCGTGCTTCCGGCGAAAATCTTGCGCGATTTCATTCAGGCTGAAAAGCGGTCTGAGAAGATCAAGGTGACGGTCGGAGTGTTGGAAGGCCGGTTGGTGCAGGCTGCGGATCTGAACGCGATTGCGCAGCTGCCGAAAAAGGAAGTGTTGATTGCGATGCTGCTATCGGCCATGCAGGGCCCGATTCGCGGCGTGGTGTACGCGTTGAGTGGAGTGTTAAGCAAGTTCGTGCGAGTCATTGCAGCCATTCAGGATAAAAAGAAAGGGGAGGGCGACATGTCAGCAGCAGCAGGAACCAAGTTGTCACAAGATGAATTGATCAAGGCAATCGAGGGCATGAGCGTGTTGGAATTGGCCGATCTGGTCAAGGGGCTGGAGACGCGCTTTGGTGTGACGGCGGCGGCGCCTGTGGCCGTGGCGGCTGTGGGTGGTGGCGGGGCGGCAGCGGCTCCCGCTGAAGAGAAGACGGCCTTTGATGTGATCCTGGTCAGTGCTCCGGCAGACAAGAAGATCCAGGTCATCAAGGTGGTGCGTGAGCTCACCAGCCTCGGACTTAAGGAAGCGAAGGACCTGGTCGAGGGCGCTCCGAAGCCCATCAAGGCCGGTGCCACCAAGGAAGAAGCCGACACGATGAAGAAGAAGCTCGAAGAAAGCGGAGCGAAGGTCGAAGTTAAGTAACTGTTTGCTGGGCGGCTGTGTGAGTTGTCCGTTGGGATGGCGCGGGGCGTTCATCTCCTTATGAGCTTGGAGGGCTATCGAATGTCGGAATCGACTCTTTCGGAGTTTGTCGAACGTAAGGATTTTTCTCGGATTCGTACGAGCATCGATATTCCCGATCTCATCGAAATCCAGAAGCGGTCCTACGAAGAGTTCCTCCAAATGGAAGTCGAGCCGGACCGTCGCAAGGATCAGGGTTTGCAGGCGGCATTAGCCAGCGTCTTTCCCATTACGGACTACAACAACACGGCGGCCTTGGAGTTCTCCAACTATTCGTTGGGAACTCCGAAGTACGACGAACGGGAGTGCCTTGAGCAGGGCATGACGTTTGCCGTTCCCTTGAAGTTGCGTGTGCGGTTGATTGTCTTCGATAAAGAGGACAAGGGGCCGAAGAAGAAGGTGCTGGACGTTCGGGAGCAGGAGGTCTATGTCGGCGAACTTCCGCTCATGACCGAGCGCGGTACGTTCCTCATCAACGGGACCGAGCGAGTGGTGGTCAGCCAGTTGCACCGCTCGCCGGGCGCGTCGTTCACGCACGATAAGGGGCGGACCCATGCCAGCGGCAAGGTGTTGTATTCTGCCCGGATTATTCCCTATCGCGGATCCTGGCTCGATTTCGAGTTCGACGCACGGGACATTCTTTACGTTCGCATCGATCGCCGTCGCAAAATGCCTGCGACGATCCTGTTGAAGGCGTTCGGGTATAGCACCGACGACTTATTGCGGATGTATTACCCCGTGGAGGAGATTCGTGTTTCCAAGGGAAAGCTCTACCGAAAGCTCGATCCTGAAATCCATCACGGGTTGAAGTGTTCGACGGAAGTGATGGAGAAGGGCGGCAAAGACCCGCTCGTTCGCGAAGGCGCGAAGCTGACGAAAGTCTTGATCGCCAAGCTGAAGGCGGCGGGCATCAAGGAAATTCCTGTCACCCCAGCCGAGTTAGTGGGACGTGCGGTCCTGACGGAGTTGGTCGACAGCGGGAAGAAGCAGTCGCTGGCCGAGAAGAACCAGCGTCTGACCGAAGAGATTCTGGAGAAGATCCTTGATAGCGATATCGAGGAATTCAAGGTCATTTATCTTGATACGACCAATGCTACGCTGGTCATCCTCGATACGCTCGACATGGAGCGCACAGGATCGAAGGAAGAGGCGATGGTCGAGATCTATCGCCGCCTCAGGCCGGGTGAGACACCGTCTGTCGAAACTGCGCGAGCCCTGTTCGATAATTTGTTTTTGAGCCCCAAGCGATACGATCTGTCGCCCGTCGGACGGCTCAAGCTCAACAAGAAGCTGGGCCTCGATTTCGCGCTCGAACAACGGACCTTGACGGCGCAGGATATCGTGGAGGTGGTGCGATATTTGGTGAACCTCAAGATCGGTCGCGGCGAGATCGACGACATCGACCACTTGGGCAATCGGCGTGTCCGGTCGGTCGGTGAACTGTTGGAGAACCAGTTCCGGTTGGGTCTCGTGCGTATGGAGCGAAGCATTAAAGAGCGCATGAATCTGCTGGATATGGAGACCGTATTGCCGCATGACCTGATCAACGCCAAGCCCGTGGTGGCGGCGGTGAAGGAATTTTTCAGCAGCAGTCAGCTCTCCCAGTTCATGGACCAAACGAATCCCCTTGCCGAGATTACGCACAAGCGCCGGCTGTCAGCTCTTGGCCCCGGCGGTTTGACTCGCGAGCGCGCAGGTTTCGAAGTGCGCGACGTGCATCCATCTCACTACAGCCGCATTTGTCCGATTGAGACGCCGGAAGGTCCGAACATCGGCTTGATTACGTCACTGGCAACCTACGCGCGGATCAACGAATTTGGATTTATCGAGGCGCCGTATCGGAAGGTCGTGAAGGGGCGCGTCAGTGACGAGCTGGAATATCTTTCGGCGATTGAGGGAGACAAGTACATCATTGCCCAGGCGAATTCGAAAGTTGATACGTCGGGTCGCCTCGTGTCCGAGACGGTGTCGGCACGCTCAGCCGGGGACTTTATCACCGCGACCCCGGACAAGATCGAATATATGGACGTGTCCCCGAAGCAGGTCGTCAGCGTCGCGACGGCGCTGGTACCGTTTCTTGAGCATGACGACGCAAACCGCGCCTTGATGGGATCGAACATGCAGCGCCAGGCGGTGCCGCTGTTGAAGGCTGAGTCGCCGCTGGTCGGCACCGGCATGGAAGCCGTAGTTGCGCGTGACTCAGGTTATGTTGTCCAGGCCAAGCGTGAAGGTGTCGTGGAAAGTGTCGATGCCACCCGAATTGTGGTGCGGGCTGATGCCAAAGAGGGCCGCAAGCGCAACGATTCCGGCCTTGATGTGTATGAGATGATCAAGTTCCAGCGCTCGAACCAGAACACCTGTATCACCCAGACTCCCGTGGTTCGGATCGGTGAGCCGGTCAAGAGGGGGCAGGTGCTGGCCGATGGTCCCGCTATCGATCATGGAGAGCTCGCACTCGGAAAGAATGTGCTCGTCGCGTTTATGCCGTGGGGTGGATACAACTTCGAAGATGCGATTTTGTTGAGTGAAAAGCTGGTGCGGGAAGATGCCTTCACGTCCATTCATATCGAGGAGTTTGAAGTCGAGGCCCGCGATACCAAGTTGGGTAAGGAAGATATTACCCGCGACATTCCGAATGTCGGCGAAGAAGCGCTTCGTGACCTTGATGAGAGCGGAATCATCCGAATCGGCGCCGAGGTCAAGCCTGGCGACATTCTCGTCGGGAAGGTGACTCCGAAGGGCGAGACCCAACTGACGCCGGAAGAGAAGCTGTTGCGTGCAATTTTCGGTGAGAAGGCCGGGGACGTCAAGGATACGTCTCTCACGGTGCCGCCCGGCGTGGAAGGCATCGTCGTCGATGTGAAGATCTTCTCCCGCAAAGGCCTGGATAAGGATGAACGCTCCAAGAGTATCGAGAGCGAAGATCATATGAAGCTGCAGCGCGACCACCAGGAAGAGCTGCGCATCATTGAAGATGAAAAGACCAAGAAGGTCCGTAAGCTGCTGCTCGGTAAGGTGGTCGGACGGGACCTGATGGATCCAGAAACGGGCGATGTCATTCTGAAGAAGAAGGGCAAGCTCACCGCGGAAATTTTGAAGCGGCTTCCGGACGACATGGTGCGACACATCATTCTCAGCGATCCGGATGAGCAGAAGGAGCTGGAGGATGTCGAGCGCCGCGCCAAGGAGCAGATTGAAATCCTGCAGACCCTGTACGACGAAAAAGTTGGCCGATTGAGACGGGGCGATGAACTTCCGCCCGGTGTGATCAAGTTGGTCAAGGTCTACATCGCGATGAAGCGGAAGATCCAGGTCGGCGACAAAATGGCGGGACGTCACGGGAACAAGGGTGTCGTTTCACGCGTGCTGCCGGAAGAGGATATGCCCTATTTGCCGGATGGAACTCCGGTGGAAATCGTTCTGAATCCGTTGGGCGTACCGTCCCGTATGAACGTTGGACAAATCCTGGAGACGCACTTGGGGTGGGCTGCCAGAGCGTTGGGGATCAAGGTGGCGAGCCCGGTGTTCGACGGGGCTTCTGAGAAAGAGATCAAGGAACTGCTCAAGAAGGCGAAGTTGTCTCCAAGTGGTCAAACGATGTTGATGGACGGGCGTACCGGTGAATCCTTCAGCAGCCCCGTCACGGTCGGATATATGTATGTCTTGAAGCTCCATCACCTGGTGGACGATAAAATTCACGCTCGGTCCATCGGCCCATACTCCCTCGTGACGCAACAGCCACTCGGAGGAAAGGCGCAGTTCGGTGGTCAACGTTTGGGAGAGATGGAAGTGTGGGCACTTCAGGCCTACGGGGCCGCGTCCATTCTCCAGGAATTCCTGACTGTGAAATCCGACGACGTGCCGGGCCGGTCCCGCATGTATGAGGCAATTGTGAAGGGCGAACCGTTCCTGGAGCCTGGATTGCCGGAATCGTTCAACGTGTTAGTCAAAGAGCTGCAAAGTCTTGGGCTCGATGTCGAGTTGGTTAAATCAAAGGACTGATTCTAGTGCTGAGTCTTGAGATCGGAAGCCGGATAGCTCACCACTCAGAACTGCGCTCAGGCGGCCGTTAAGGAGGGATCAACCTTGGAAGGTGTATACACATTATTCGAAAAGCCGCGCGACTCGGTGTCGTTCGACTCGATGCGGATTCGCATTGCGTCGCCAGAAAAAATCAGGTCGTGGTCCTATGGCGAAGTCAAGAAGCCCGAAACGATCAATTATCGATCGTTTAAGCCTGAAAAGGACGGGTTGTTCTGCGCGAAGATTTTCGGTCCGATCAAGGACTGGGAGTGCAATTGCGGCAAGTACAAGCGGATGAAGCATCGCGGCATCGTCTGCGACAAGTGCGGTGTCGAAGTCATTCAATCGAAGGTGCGTCGTGAGCGGATGGGGCACATCGAGCTGGCGGCACCGGTGGCGCATATCTGGTTCTTGAAGGGGGTGCCGAGCCGTATCGGGACGTTGCTCGACATGAGCCTCAAGCAGCTCGAAAAGATCCTCTATTTCGAGAGCTACGTCATGGTCGATCCCGGTTCTACCAGCATGAGCGAGCAGGAGTTGGTCTCGGAAGAGCAGTTGCGGTCCCTGCAGTCTGAGTATGGGAGCGGTGCGTTTAAGGTTGGTATCGGCGCCGAGGCGATTCGCGAACTCCTCAGGAAGGTCGACATTAATACGCAGTGGGATGAATTGCATGTGAAGGCGAAGGCCTCCGCATCCGCTGCGCTCAAAAAGAAGTATGCCAAGCGGTTGAAGGTCTTGGAGGCATTCCGCCGTTCCGGGAATAAGCCGGAGTGGATGATTATGGATGTCATTCCGGTGCTCCCGCCGGAACTGCGCCCTCTCGTCCCGTTGGACGGAGGCCGCTTTGCGACGTCTGATCTTAACGATCTCTATCGTCGCGTGATCAACCGGAACAATCGCTTGAAGCGCCTCATTGAGTTGAAGGCCCCTGGTGTCATCATCCGCAATGAAATGCGGATGTTGCAAGAGGCCGTGGACGCGCTGTTTGATAACGGCAGACGCGGTCGGGCCATTCGCGGGCCAAACAAGCGCCCGTTAAAGTCGTTGAGTGACATGCTTAAAGGCAAACAGGGGCGTTTCCGGCAGAATTTGCTGGGAAAGCGCGTGGACTACTCCGGTCGAACGGTCATCGTCGTCGGCCCGGAGCTGCGCTTGCACCAATGTGGATTGCCCAAGAAAATGGCCCTGGAATTGTTCAAGCCCTTTATCTTCCACAAGCTGGAAGAACGTGGTGCGGCGACGACCATTAAGAGCGCCAAACGGCTAGTGGAAAAAGAGCGACCTGAAGTGTGGGATGTGCTGGATGAAGTGATTCGGGAACACCCGGTGCTGCTCAATCGCGCGCCGACCTTGCACAGACTGGGTATTCAGGCATTCGATCCGGTTCTGGTTGAAGGCAAGGCGATCCGGCTGCACCCCCTGGTGTGCGCCGCGTTCAACGCCGACTTCGACGGAGATCAAATGGCAGTCCACGTGCCGTTGTCTGTGGAGGCGCAAGTCGAAGCTCGTGTGTTGATGATGTCGATCAACAACATTCTGTCTCCTGCCAATGGAAAGCCGATTGCCGTTCCCTCGCAAGACATGGTGCTTGGTTGTTACTGGTTGACCAAGGAGCGAGTAGGCGCGAAGGGTGAGGGGAAGTTGTTCGGCTCACCTGAAGAAGCGCGAATTGCGTACGATGCGGGAGCGCTGGACGAGCACGCGCGAATCAAGGTCCGGGTTAACAGCGCGATGGTGCAGACGACCGCCGGCCGCGTCATTCTGGCAGAAATTCTGCCTCCGATGATGCCGTTCGCCGACGCCAATAAGTTAATGACCAAGAAGGAAATGTCGAAACTCATCGACGCAGTCTACCGGCAGGCGGGGCATCGAGAGACGGTGACATTCCTAGACAAGATCAAGGATCTCGGGTTCCACTATGCGACCCGAGCGGGGATGTCCATCTGTATTGATAACATGCACATCCCATCCCGCAAGGAAGACCTCATCGGGAAGGCCCAGCACGAAGTCAATGAAATTGAAAAGCAGTATTCCGAAGGTCTGATCACCAACGGTGAGCGATACAACAAAGTCATCGACATTTGGGCGCACGTCACCGAACAGGTGGCCAATGAGATGATGAAGGAGTTGGGCGCCGGAGGCGATCCGGCGAAGATTGAGTCCTTCAACCCGATCTTCATGATGGCCGATTCTGGTGCAAGAGGTAGTTCGCAACAGATTCGTCAGCTCGGCGGTATGCGCGGACTCATGGCCAAACCATCCGGCGAAATCATCGAAACCCCGATCACGGCGAACTTTCGTGAAGGGTTGACGGTCTTGCAGTACTTCATTTCGACGCACGGTGCCCGCAAAGGTTTGGCGGACACGGCCCTCAAGACGGCCAATTCAGGTTATCTGACGCGTCGATTGGTGGACATCGCCCAGGACGTCATCGTGACCGAAGAGGATTGCGGTACGACCGATGGAATTTTGGTCAGCGCGTTGCTCGAAGGCGGAGAAATCATTCAGCCCTTGGAAGAGCGCCTCCTCGGACGGCTTGCCGGCGAGGACATTCGCGATCCGGTGACCGGTGAGATCATCGTTTCCTTTAACGAGGAAATCGACGAAGAGCAGGCGAAGGCGGTGGTGGAAGCCGGCGTCGATCGGGTCAAGATCCGATCAGTGCTGACATGCCAATCTGCCCGGGGTGTCTGCAGGCTCTGTTACGGACGTGATCTCTCGCGCGGACGCCTTGTTGAAAAAGGCGAGCCTGTGGGGGTTATTGCTGCGCAATCCATCGGTGAGCCTGGTACTCAGTTGACGATGCGCACATTCCACATCGGTGGTACGGCCAGCAAAGTGGTCGAGCAGACGGTGTTGGAGGCCAAGCACGCGGGTCATCTGAAATACATGAGTTTGGATGCCAAGAAAAATGCCGACGTGCACAACGCGGGCATTGCCGTTCGGAACAAAGAGGGCGAATGGGTTGTCATGAACCGCAATGCGAAAATTGCGATCGTTGACGACAGTGGCCGTGAGCGTGAAAAATATCCGGTCGTCTATGGCGCCAAGATCAAGGTGAAGGATGGCGATCGGGTTGAGGTTGGGCAAAAATTAGTCGAATGGGATCCTTATTCATTGACCATCCTGACGGAGACCGGCGGAAAGGTCGCCTATGGCGACATTCTCGAAGGCGTCACCATGAAGGAAGAGTTCGACGAAGTGACCGGGTTGTCACGAAAGGTCATCATTGAGCAGAGCGGGGCGACGCTTCGACCGCGCGTATCGATCAAGGATGACAGTGGGAAGACGGCCAAAGTGTCCGGGTCTGGAGGAGCGCCGGTTGCCCGCTATCTCTTACCGGTAGGCGCTCACATTTTTGTCGAGAAGGGTGCGATGGTGCATCCCGGCGACGTCCTGGCCAAGATTCCGCGTGAAACGACCAAGACCAAGGACATCACCGGAGGTCTCCCGCGCGTTGCGGAGCTCTTTGAGGCGCGCAAGCCTAAAGAGCAGGCGGTGATCAGCGAGATCGACGGCGAAGTGTCGTACGGCGGTTTCGTAAAGGGTATGCGGAAGGTTCTGGTCGACAATAAGATGGGGGACATCAAGGAGTATTTCATTCCCAAGGGTAAGCACGTCAACGTCCACGAGGGCGATTGGGTTCGGGCCGGTGAGCCGTTGATGGACGGTTCAGCCAATCCTCACGACATCCTGGACGTGCTAGGGCCAAAGGAGCTGCAGAAATATCTGGTGGATGAAGTGCAAGATGTCTATCGCTTACAAGGTGTGTCGATCAACGACAAGCATATTGAGATCATCGTGCGGCAGATGCTGCGCAAGGTCAGGATTGAGGACCCGGGTGATACCTCGTTTTTGCCAGGCAGCCAGGTGAGCAAGGGGCTTTTCGATGTAGAAAATCAGAGGGTCTTGGAGAAAGACGGGAAGCCGGCTCTCGGTAAGCCGGTCTTGCTGGGCATCACCAAGGCAGCCCTGACCACGGATAGCTTCATTTCCGCGGCGTCGTTCCAGGAGACGACTCGCGTGCTGACCGAGGCCGCGATCAATGGCCGCGAGGATAGTCTCCTCGGCTTGAAAGAAAACGTGATCGTGGGCCGTCTCATACCTGCCGGAAGCGGATTTGAGGAGTATCGGGAAACGTTCGTGGCCAGTGCCAAGGCTCCCGGGGAGTTGTCTGGTGGACAACCACTGCCAGTTGCCGTGGGTCAGCCTGCAACTGGCTCCGACGGGACTAATTCAGAAAATAATGGATGAAAAGAAAAAGAACGTTCTTGACATAAGTAGTACACATCTCTATAATCCGACGGCTTCGCTCACGAGCCTTTTTGAGCAACTGTCTGTTTTTCAAGAAAGAGTATAGTGCATGCCAACGATTAATCAGCTGGTGCGAAAAGGTCGGACGCTCGTAAAGTCAAAGACGAAAAGTCCGGCGCTCAAACGCTGTCCGCAAAAGCGCGGCGTCTGTCTCCGTGTTTATACTACTACTCCGAAGAAGCCTAACTCCGCGCTTCGGAAGGTCGCTCGCGTTCGTCTGACGAACGGCATGGAGGTTACGACCTACATTCCTGGTGTCGGGCATAATCTCCAGGAGCACTCGATTGTGCTGGTTCGGGGTGGTCGTGTAAAGGACTTGCCGGGTGTGCGATACCACATCGTTCGTGGTTCCTTGGATGCGGTCGGTGTGGCTGACCGGAAGCAGGCGCGATCGAAGTATGGGGCGAAGCGGCCCAAGTAGTAATTGATTGTGTCATTGCGTGATTGCGCAGTGAAAACCGATTTCATTTTATAGGACAACGATGCCACGCGGACAATTTTTCGGTCATCGAGAGGCGCAGCCGGACTCCAAGTATCGTGACAAGCTTGTCGGGAAGTTTTTGAATGTCCTGATGGGTGGTGGAAAGAAGAGTACTGCTGAGCGGATCTGTTATGGGGCGTTTGATTTGATTCAGGAGAAAACCAATGGTGGTGATCCGATGAAGATTTTCAAGTCTGCCATTGATAACGTGAAGCCGGTAGTTGAGGTGAAGTCACGTCGGGTTGGTGGTGCTTCGTATCAGGTCCCTGTTGAGATACGCCCGTCTCGTCGTGTTTCGTTGGCTCTTCGATGGATTACCGAATACTCCCGCTCGCGTGGTGGGAAGAGTATGCAGGATCGGCTTGCTGCTGAATTGCTGGACGCCTCCAGTAACACCGGTGCGTCAGTGAAGAAACGCGAAGATGTTCATCGGATGGCAGAGGCTAATAAGGCTTTTGCTCATTATCGTTGGTAGTGTTGTGTCGTGCTGCTGGTGAGCCGGGCTGCAATGCTGCTGAGTAAGACTCGCATTGCGGTGGAAGGTTTGCGGCTCGGATGGCAGCACGTTCGTTTTTTCTGGGGGAGTTGTGGCTAGGCAGACACCGTTAGAGCGAACAAGAAATATTGGCATCATGGCCCACATTGATGCTGGCAAGACTACGACCACAGAGCGAATTCTCTACTACACGGGAATGACGCATAAGATGGGTGAAGTTCATGAGGGCGCTGCCACCATGGACTGGATGGAGCAAGAGCGTGAGCGTGGTATTACGATCACGGCTGCTGCTACGACGTGCTTCTGGCGTGAGCACCGTATCAATATTATTGATACGCCTGGTCACGTGGACTTTACGATCGAGGTCGAGCGGTCCCTACGCGTCTTGGATGGTGCGGTTGCCGCTTTTGACTCCGTTCAAGGTGTTGAGCCTCAGTCTGAAACTGTCTGGCGCCAGGCTGATAAGTACGAGGTTCCGCGTATCGCTTTCATGAATAAGATGGATCGAATTGGTGCGGATTTTTATGCCAGTGTTCAGTCGATCATTGATCGCCTGGGTGCCAATCCTGTCCCCATTCAGATTCCAATCGGGCGGGAAGCTGAGTTCCGGGGGTCTGTCGATCTTATTTCGATGAAGGGCTATTTTTACGACGACGAGACGTTGGGTGCTAAATATAAAATCGGTGAAATTCCGGCTGATATGGTCGATCAGGCCAATGAGTATCGTCAGAAAATGCTCGATGCAGTGGCTGAGTTCGACGATCAAGTTATGGAGAAGTATATCAACGGTCAGCCTTTGAGTGAGGAAGAGGTGCGGCGCGTCGTTCGCGCTGGGACTATCGCCATGAAGGTCGTGCCTGTCTTGTGCGGATCCGCATTTAAGAATAAGGGCGTTCAGCAGCTCCTCGATGGCGTCGTTGATTTCCTTCCATCTCCGGTGGATATTCCTCCTGTGATCGGTGTCGATCCTAACACTTCGAAGGAGGTCGAGAGGCGTCCTTCTGATTCCGAGCCATTTTCTGCGTTGGCCTTTAAGATCATGACGGATCCGTTCGCCGGTCAGCTCACATTCTTCCGTGTCTATTCGGGAACGTTGAAGACGGGTACGCCGGTCTTGAATGTGACTAAGGGGACGAAGGACCGTGTCGGTCGTCTGTTGAAGATGCACGCTAACAAGCGTGAGGAAATTGATATTGTCTACGCCGGTGATATTGCGGCTGCCGTCGGTCTTAAGAGTGCGACGACCGGTGACACGCTGGCTGATGAGAAGCAGCCTGTCTTGCTCGAAATCATGAAGTTCCCTGAGCCGGTTATTGCTATGGCGATTGAGCCAAAGACCAAGCCGGATCAGGAAAAAATGGGTTTCGCCCTCCAGAAGTTGGCGCAGGAAGATCCTTCGTTTCGTGTCCGGACTGATGAGGAGACTGCCCAGACGATTATTGCTGGTATGGGCGAGTTGCATCTCGAGATCATTGTTGATCGGCTGATGCGTGAATTTAAGGTTGAGGCCAATGTTGGCAAGCCTGAAGTCGCGTTTCGGGAAACCATCCGTCGGAAGGCTGAGGCGGAGTCGAAGTACATCAAGCAGACCGGTGGTCGTGGTCAGTATGGTCACGTGGTTATGACTGTAGAGCCTTCGGAGCCGGGTAAGGGGCTGGAGTTTATTAATAAGACCGTTGGTGGATCCATTCCGAAAGAATACATCCCCGCTATTGAAAAAGGTGTCAAGGAGCGGATGGAGACCGGGGTTGTGGCTGGGTTCCCGTTGCGCGATGTCAAGGTAACCGTCATTGACGGGTCCTACCACGATGTCGACTCGAATGAAATGGCATTTAAGATCGCCGCTTCGATGGGGTTTGCCGATGCCTGTAAGAAGGCTGATCCCGTCTTGCTTGAGCCGATCATGAAGGTTGAGGTGCTCGTGCCTCAAGATTTCATGGGTGATGTCATTGGTAATTTGAACGGTCGGAGGGGGAAGGTTCAGGGCATGAAGGTGCGCGCCGGTGCTCAGGCTATCGAGGCGACCGTCCCGTTGATGGAAATGTTCGGCTACGCGACCGATTTGCGGTCTAGAACGCAGGGGCGCGCAACATACAGTATGGAATTTGATCGCTACGACCAGGTGCCGCGTCAAATCGCGGAAGCGATTACCGCAAAGCATCGGGGCGAGTAAGGTTTTTGGTTTTGTGAATTAGGGGAGGATTGGGGATGGCGAAGGCGAAATTTGAGCGACGGAAGCCCCACGTGAACATCGGGACGATCGGGCACGTGGACCATGGCAAGACGACGCTGACGAGTGCGCTGACCAAGATCTGCTCGGATCGCGGGATGGCGAAATTCGTGAGCTATGACGAAGTGGCGAAGGCGAGCGAGAGTCAGGGGCGCCGGGATGCCAGCAAGATCATGACGATCGCGATCAGCCACGTCGAGTATGAGACGGACAACCGGCACTATGCGCACGTTGACTGCCCGGGCCACGCCGACTATGTGAAGAACATGATCACCGGCGCCGCGCAGATGGACGGAGCGATCCTGGTGGTGAGTGCTGCGGACGGCCCGATGCCGCAGACGCGGGAGCACATTTTGTTGGCGCGCCAAGTCGGCGTCCCCTACATCGTGGTGTTTCTGAATAAGGCGGATAAGGTCGATGACAAGGAATTGTTGGAATTGGTCGAGCTCGAAGTGCGGGAGCTGCTGACGAAGTACGACTTCCCGGGCGATAAGATTCCGATCGTGCAGGGGTCGGCGCTGAAGGCGGTCGAGGGGGATCAGGGGCCGTTGGGCGTGCCGTCCATTCTGAAGTTGCTCGAAGCCGTCGATACCTACATCCCGACGCCGACTCGGGCCATTGATAAGCCGTTCTTGATGCCGATCGAAGACGTCTTCACGATCAGCGGACGCGGCACGGTCGTGACGGGCCGATGCGAGAAGGGGATCGTGAAGGTCGGCGACGAAATCGAAATCGTCGGCTTGCGGCCCACGCAGACGACCATCGTGACGGGCGTGGAAATGTTCCGCAAGGTGCTCGATGAGGGGCAGGCGGGCGATAACATCGGCGTCTTGTTGCGCGGCACGAAGAAGGAGGATGTGGAGCGGGGCATGGTGTTGGCCAAGCCGAAGAGCATCACGCCGCACACGAAGTTCAAGGCCGAGATTTATGTGTTGACCAAGGAAGAAGGCGGGCGTCATACGCCGTTCTTTAACGGCTACCGGCCGCAATTCTACTTCCGGACGACCGACGTGACGGGGATCGTGACGTTAACGCCGGGCGTGGAGATGGTGATGCCGGGGGACAATGTGACGGTCACGGGCGAATTGATCAGTCCGATCGCCATGGATCAGGGGTTGCGGTTTGCGGTTCGAGAGGGCGGCAAGACCGTCGGCTCGGGCGTCGTCACGGAAATTTTAGCGTAGTGATGTCCCGGTCCATTGGCCGGCATGTGAGGAGTTGAGCGTGAAAGTCGATCAAAGAATTCGAATCAGGCTGCGCGGTTTTGATTATCGCGTGCTTGATCAATCGGTAGTCGAGATCGTTGAAACTGTGAGACGTAGTGGTGCTCGAGTGGTCGGACCCATTCCCTTGCCGACTCGGATTGAAAAGTTTACAGTGCAGCGCTCGACTCACGTTGATAAGAAGTCTCGTGAGCAATTTGAGATCCGCACTCACAAGCGGCTATTAGATATTATGGAGCCGACGCCAGAAACGATGGATTCGCTTATGAAGTTGAACTTGGCGGCCGGTGTTGATGTGGAGATTAAGCTCTGACGATTGGTTCTGCCCATCTTGTTTTGGGCTGACAGGAAGACGATGACAAACGGATTGTTGGGAAAAAAATTGGGGATGACCCAAGTTTATGACGAGAGTGTGTTGGCTCCGGTCACGGTGATCGAGGCAGGCCCTTGCCGCGTCGTTTCAGTCAAGACGAAAGAGCGTGACGGCTACGAGGCCGTGCAACTATCGTTCGGGGAAGTTAAGGAGCAGAGGTTGTCGAGGGGAGAGCTCGGTCATCTGAAAAAGCATCAAGCGGCTCCGAGTCGTTGGTTGCGAGAGTTTCCAAAGGTCGGGGATGTGACTGTTGGTCAGACCGTCAAAGTGGATATGTTTAAGAAGGGTGATTGGGTCGATGTGGTCGGTGTTTCTAAAGGTAAGGGATTTCAGGGGGTGGTTCGGCGCCACAACTACGCGGGTGGACCTGAAACGCACGGTTCTATGTTCCATAGGGCGCCTGGCTCTATTGGTGCCAGTTCGTATCCGTCCCGTGTTTGGAAAAATAAGGCCCTGCCTGGGCATATGGGGGATGAGCGCGTCACGGTTCAGCGATTGAAGGTGGTTGACGCCCGTCCAGATGAAAACCTGTTGTTCGTCCGCGGAGCAGTCCCTGGTGGTGTGAACGGATTGCTTATTGTGCGGAAATCGAAAAAGAGTTGAGCCATGCCGATCGTTGATGTTGTTGACTCGAAGAGAAAGAAAGTCGGTACAGTGGACTTGCCGAGCGAAGTGTTCGGCTGTAAGCCGCATGTCCCGCTGGTGCATGAAGCTGTTGTGATGCAGCGCGCTTGTGATCGCCAGGGAACTGCTTCAACCTTGCGAAGAGGCGAAGTGAGTGGTTCTGGCAAGAAGCCCTGGAAGCAAAAGCATACCGGGAGAGCTCGTGCTGGTTCATTGCGTTCTCCTGTCTGGAGGCATGGAGGGACCGTTTTTGGTCCGAAGCCACGAAGTTATGCGTTTGGCATGCCAAGGAAGAAGTACCGTGCGGCGCTGCAAAGTGCCTTGTCGGCAAAAGCTTTGGAGGGAAATGTAGTCGTGGTGTCTGATTTAACCATTAATCAGGCCAAGACAAAATTGCTGGCCAATGCGCTCGCGCAGCTCGGTATATCCGGAACAGCGTTGCTGGTTGTTGGTGACGCCAATTCCCATCTCATGCAGGCAGGAAGAAATCTTTCTGGCATTACGATCTTAAGGCCGGAAGAGCTGAATGTGTATGACGTCCTTCGGTGCCACTCCCTAATTATCCCGCAAAGTGAGCTAAACCGGGTTAAGGAGGTGTGGTCATGAAGGGCGACCTGCACCAGGTGTTGATACAACCGTTGTTGACTGAGAAAATTACTGCCCTGCGTGAGCAGGGAAATACCGTTGGTTTCCTAGTGCATCCTGATGCGAATAAGATTCAGATTAGGCAGGCCGTTGAAACGCTGTTGAAGGTGAAGGTTTCCCGCGTGAATGTGGTCAATATTCGCGGCAAGGTGAAGCGGCTCGGTCGGTTTGTTGGGAAACGGTCTGATTGGAAGAAGGCATTTGTCACGTTGAAAGAAGGCGAGAAGCTGGAGCTATTCGAAAGCGTGTAGCCGGGGCATCTCGACAGAGTGGAAATAAGCTATGGCATTAAAAGTTTATAAACCAACGACTCCTGGCCGGCGTGGTATGACGGCTATCCAGGGGGAGAAGCTGACTAAGAAGAAGCCCGAAAAGGCTCTGACCGGCTTCCATCTTCGCACGGGCGGTCGTAACAATGACGGTCGCCAAACCATTCGATTTCGTGGGGGTGGGCATAAGCGACTTTACCGTCAGATTGATTTTCGGCGGGATAAGGCTGGTATTCCGGCTAAGGTCGCGTCTATTGAATACGATCCCAACCGGTCATCCAGAATTGCTTTGTTGCATTATGTGGACGGGGAAAAGCGTTACATTCTTGCTCCCGTAGGCTTGTCTATCAATGACGTCGTGCAGTCTGGTGTTGGCGCCGAGGTCCGTCCAGGGAATGCGTTGCCGCTCGTGAATATTCCCCTGGGTACCACGATTCACAATATCGAACTGAAGCCAGGCAAGGGTGGGCAGTTGATTCGGAGTGCCGGTGGCTCCGCTCAGGTTATGGGCCGTGATGGGGCGTATGTTCAGATTCGTCTGAAGTCCGGTGAGATGCGCAAGGTGTTGTCGACTTGCATGGCCACGGTCGGTCAAGTCGGTAACGTTGATCACGAGAACGTTGTTGTTGGTAAGGCAGGTCGTACGCGCTGGAAGGGAAAGCGCCCCCATGTTCGAGGTGTGGTGATGAATCCTGTCGACCACCCGCACGGTGGTGGCGAAGGAAAGTCCGGGCAAGGCAATCCCCATCCGGTCTCCCCTTGGGGCACCCCGGCTAAGGGTTATAAGACCCGTAAGAACAAGGCGACCGATAAGTTCATCATCTCGCGTAGGAAGAAGTAGGAGAGCGGAGAATGCCTCGTTCAATTACTAAGGGCCCATTCGTTGACGATCATCTGATGAAGAAGGTTGAGCAGATGAATCAGACGAAGGATCGGAAGCTGATTAAAACCTGGTCGCGTCGGTCTACTGTTGTGCCGGATATGATCGGGCACACGTTTGCTGTGCACAACGGGAAGAAATTCATTCCTGTTTTCGTCACGGAAAATATGGTTGGCCATAAGCTCGGTGAATTTGCTCCTACCCGGTTTTTTAAAGGGCATGGACAGGCAAAGACCGAAAAAGCTGTGGCTCTTAAGTAATCGCTAGTTCGCTGAAGGATCGGAAGGTTTGGGTGGGGTCAGCTATGGCAGAAGCAAAAGCAATATTACGATTTGTTAGAGTGACGCCTCGGAAGGCGCGCATTGTCATCGATATGATTCGCGGGCAGCAGGTGCCGATGGCGTTGGCTATGCTCCGACACACTCCTAAGCATGCCGCACGTGTCATTGAGAAGCTTCTTCGTTCCGCCGTCGCCAATGCGGAGCAGAAGGAGTTGGGCGATAGTGACGATATGTGGGTGTCTCAAGCCGTGGTAAACTGCGGCCCCATTTATAAGCGCTTTCGGGCGCGATCGATGGGCCGTGCGAACTCAATTCAGAAGCGCACCAGCCATATCACCATTGCGGTTGCTGCTCCTGGCGCTGCGGTCAATAGCTAGAGCTTTTACACTTAGACTGAGGGTTATTCTTCATGGGTCAGAAGACACATCCAATTGGGTATCGCATCGGGTATAACTACACGTGGAGCTCTCGCTGGTACGCGGATAAGGACTATGCAAGGCTTCTCCATCAGGACATCAAGATTCGAAAGATGGTGAAAGCCAAACTGTACCATGCTGGTGTCGCCAAAGTGGAAATTGAGCGCTCGGGCGACCAGACGAGGGTAATCATCCATACGGCTCGTCCAGGCATTATCATTGGACGCAAGGGGGCCGAGGTTGACAAGCTCAAGGCCGCTCTGGAGAAGGAATACTCTGGTCAGGCGTACATCACGGTCAAAGAAATTAAAAAGCCTGAATTGGATGCGCAATTGGTAAGCGAGAATGTGGCGACCCAATTGGAGAAGCGCGTTGCATTTCGTCGCGCGATGAAGCGGAGTGTGCAGTCTGCTCTTCGTCTGGGGGCTCAAGGAATCAAGATTATGGTAGCGGGGCGTTTGGGCGGGGCTGAAATCGCTCGAACCGAGTGGTATCGAGAAGGGCGTGTCCCCCTTCATACCTTGCGCGCCGAGGTGGACTATGGTTTCGCTGAGGCTCATACCACGATGGGGCAGATTGGTGTGAAGACCTGGATCTACAAGGGTGAACTGTTGCCTGCCCTTCAACTGAAACCAGACTCGGCACTAGGCCGGCTTGGCTGAAGTGCCTCGATAAGGAAAAGGTGGGTTTGTGTTAGCGCCAAAGAAAGTTAAGTTCAGAAAAATGCAGAAGGGTCGCATGCGGGGGAAAGCCTACCGTGGAGGGGCCATTACGCTTGGAGAGTTCGGCTTGAAGGCATTAGAGCCGGGTTGGGTCACTAGCCGCCAAATTGAGGCAGCGCGTATTGCCATTACCAGGTTCGTCAAGCGTGGTGGGCAAGTTTGGACCAGGATATTCCCGGATAAACCTATTACCAAAAAGCCGGCTGAAACGCGCATGGGTAAGGGAAAAGGCAACCCAGAATATTGGGTGGCCGTGGTCAAGCCTGGTCGGATCATGTACGAAATGAGTGGTGTGGCTCCCGATGTCGCGAAGCAGGCCTTGAAATTAGCTGCTTACAAGCTTCCTATCGCAACTAAATTTGTTGTCCGCGGCGAGTTTCAGTAACCTGTAGCGCGTGTTGAGTGGTGATGTGATGGATGTAAAAGAACTTAGCGGTCTCTCAATTGATGAGTTGACCGAAAAAGAAAAGCAGTTGCGTCATGAGCTGTTTAACTTTCGTTTCCAACTCGGGATCGGACGGTTAGAGAATCCGATGCAAGTTCGGGCTACGAAGCGCAATATTGCTCGGCTTAAAACAGTCAGGCGTCAACTGGAATTGTTGCAGACACAGGCCGATCAGCCGGTCGCCAAGTAGGAGAGAAGGGGCGTATGAAGGAAGGCCAACAACATCGACGTGAGTGGTATGGCAACGTCGTCAGCAACAAGATGAATAAGACAGTGGTCGTTGCCGTGGAACGGTCGGTCATTCATCCCATCTACAAGAAGGTTCTTCGCCGAGTGACAAAGCTTAAGGCGCACGATGAAGGTAACGTGTGCAAAGTAGGGGATCGAGTGCAGCTCAGTGAGACGCGTCCCATCAGCAAAGATAAGCATTGGCGTGTGGTGCGCGTGATGGTCAAGGGGCAACCTGAAAAGTAACCACGGAATACACTTGAACCGCTGAGGTGATTCGATCCTTGGCAGTGAGTAGGGCAGGGCATGATTCAGAATTACACATACATGGATGTGGCCGACAATTCAGGCGCGAAGCAAGTCATGTGTTTTCATGTGCTTGGGGGGACCAGGCGTCGGTATGGATCGTTAGGCGACATTGTCGTCGTGGCCGTCAAGGAGGCGATCCCTCAGGCTGGTGTGAAGAAGGGTGATGTGAGTCGGGCAGTCATTGTCCGCACGACGAAGGAAGTTCGCCGTGACGACGGGTCTTACATCAAGTTTGACCGCAATGCCTGCGTGCTGATCAACGCGCAAGGCGAGCCTGTTGGTACCCGTATTTTCGGCCCAGTCGCTCGTGAGCTTCGCTGGAAGAAGTTCATGAAAATTATCTCGCTCGCGCCTGAAGTCTTGTAGTTGAAGGAAGAAAGGTTCTGGTAGGGATGGCACGAATCAAAACGAAAATTCGCAAAGGCGACACCGTCGTGGTGGTGACCGGACGTGAACGCGGCAAGTCAGGCAAGGTCTTGTCTGTGGATACTGTAAACGGCAAGGTCTTCGTGGAAAAGCTTAACATGATCAAGCGTCACACCAAGCCGAATCAAAAACTTCGTCAGGGTGGGATTCTTGAACGCGAAGCGCCGCTTGCCATTTCCAATGTGATGTTTTTGTGTCCAGTTACGAAGAAACCAACTCGGTTGGGGGTCAAGCGCCAGGAAGATGGTCGGCGGGCCAGGCTGAGTAAGAAATCCAAAGAAATCGTCGAATAGTCGGAACAGGAAAGACGTTCATGGCAAAAGTAGAGAAGGGTAAGGGCGGCAAAGGAGCTACTCCAAAGTCGTCGACAAAGAAGGAAGCGGTGGTTCCTGAGATCTCTCAGGACTCCGGCAATGAGCATCAGTTCGCGCCTCGACTCAGGGAGGCCTATCGCGAGCAGGTGGTTCCGGCTCTCATGAAAGAGTTCGGCTACGGCAATTTGATGCAAGTTCCAAGACTTGAAAGAATCGTCTTAAACGTGGGTATGGGTGAGGCGATTCAGAACGTCAAGTTACTTGAGAGTGCGTCGAATGAATTGGGGATCATCACCGGTCAAAAGCCAATCACTACACGAGCAAAAAAGGCCATTGCTGGCTTTAAGTTGCGGCAGGGGATGCCAATCGGTGCGAAGGTTACGCTTAGAAGCCGTCGCATGTGGGAGTTCCTCGATCGGTTGATTTCTCTCGCGCTCCCACGAATCCGTGACTTTCGCGGCATATCACCTAAGGCTTTTGATGGTCGCGGCAATTATACGCTCGGCTTAAAAGAGCAATTGATTTTTCCGGAGATTGAATACGATAGTGTCGCCTCAATCCATGGTATGGATATCACCATTGTCACTACCGCGAGAACGAATGACGAGGGTAAGGCGTTGCTCAAGCACCTGGGTATGCCGTTTCGGGCCTAGTGCGCATTTAGTTCGCTAGGTGTGGTGTTGTAGGCAAGTAGGAGTAAGGGGGATTCAGTGTCTAGATTAGCACTCAAGAATAAGGCCGCCGCAAAGTCAAAGTTTGGCTGTCGAGACTATCACCGATGCGGGCTCTGTGGGCGGGTCCGCGGGTTCTTGCGACGTTTTCGGATGTGCCGTATTTGTTTTCGATTGCTCAGCCTGAAGGGCGAAATTCCAGGAGTGCGAAAGTCAAGCTGGTAGTTGCCTTGCTGGAAGCTTGTCTCTGTAAGCGTAGAAGAGGAATGCATGATTACTGATCCAATTGCTGATCTGTTAGTGAGATTAGGGAACGCTGCTCGCCGGCGTCAAGATGTGGTGAAGGTCCCAGTTTCCAAGGTGAAGCGGCAGATTCTCAACATCCTTGGCAAGGAAGGATTCATTCTTGGTTACGGCGAAATGCAAGAAGGCGGTCATCCCTATTTCTCCGTCCAGCTTCGCTATGTTGAAGAGGCGCGACCGATGATCACGGGCATGCGTCGAATCAGCAAGCCTGGGCGTCGAGTGTATGTCGGTCGGGATGACGTGCCTAAGGTAAGGAATGGGATTGGTTTGGCGGTCATTTCTACCTCGAAAGGTCTTATGACCGACAGTGATTCCAGGCGGTCAGGATTAGGTGGTGAAGTTCTGTGTTCCGTCTGGTAATAGTGTCGGCTGAGACGCGGTAATAACTGGGGTCGCTGTAACGTAACGGGGTTCGTATGTCGCGGATAGGGCGGAAACCAATTTCAGTTCCAGCTGGTGTGGACATTAAGGTGGCCGGTCGTGTTGTTTCGGTCAAGGGTCCGATTGGGAAACTTGATTGGAAGCTGACCGAAGGATTAAGCGTTGCTGTCAATGACGGGCAGTTAGTGGTCAACCGTTCCGGCGATGCGCGCCAGATACGCGCGATGCACGGGTTGGTTCGTGCTGAGCTCAGTAACATTATCCAGGGTGTCACGAAGGGTTATGAGAAAGCCCTTGAGATTACTGGTGTCGGTTACAAGGCGCAGCTTCAGGGACGAGAGATGAGTTTTAATGTAGGGTACATTAATCCCGTAACGTATACAGTTCCCGCGGGCATTGATGTCAAGGTCGACAAGCAGACCCTCATCTCCATTAAAGGCGTTGATAAGCGGCTAGTCGGTCAAGTCGCCGCGAACATCCGCTCGATTAAGCCACCTGATGTGTACAAGCAAAAAGGAATTCGATACGCCGGGGAAGTCTTGAGGAAGAAGGCGGGCAAGACCGGCAAGTAGAGGCATCTGATGAATACTCAAGAAAAAAATAGAAAATTAGCACGCCGTAAACAGCGTGTTCGGAAATCAGTCATCGGGACGAGTGAACGGCCGCGCTTGAATGTGTTTCGTAGCCGTGCTCACATTTACGCGCAAATTATCGATGACCTTCGCGGGCATACGGTAGCGTCCGCTTCAACGCTGGACGAATCATTGCGGAAAACCGTGAAGTCGACGGGAAGTATCGAGGGTGCGAAGGCCGTTGGAAAGCTTATCGCCGAGCGTGCAAAGGCTGCCAAGGTTTCAATGGTGGTCTTTGATCGCGGAGGCAGGCAGTATCATGGTCGCGTGAAGGCCCTGGCTGATGCGTCGCGTGAAGGCGGACTGCAGTTTTAGTCAAGGCAGATTGCTCGTCAGGAGCACATTGAGACGACTTAAAGGAGAATGACGTTGTGCGAGTCAATCCCGAAGAATTGAGCCTCAAAGACAAGGTGGTATTTATCAACCGCGTCGCTAAAGTAGTTAAGGGCGGCAAGCGTTTTAACTTCTGCGCCTTGGTTGTGGTAGGAGATGGGCAGGGGTATGTTGGTGTGGGCAAGGGCAAAGCGGCAGAGGTCCCCGTCGCAATTTCCAAGGCTGTTGAGCAAGCGAAAAAGCATCTCGTGCGCGTTCCGATCAAGGGGGGTACTATCCCGCACGAAGTGCACGGACTTTTTGGCGCTGAGCATGTGCTGCTGAAGCCTGCTGCGGATGGAACGGGAATCATTGCCGGAGGCGCTGTGCGGGCGGTGGTCGAACTCGCAGGAGCGCATAACATTATCGCCAAAACATTGGGCCGCGGCAATCCGTTCAATGCCGTCAGAGCTACTCTCCACGGGCTCCAGCAGTTGTGCGATCCTCAAGAAATGATGAGGCTACGCCGCAGTGCTGGAAGCGAAGCGCAGGTACATGTCTAATGGCTACTGAAAAGAAATCTACAAGTGCTCAGGCGAGCCTTCGTATCACCTTGAAGCGGAGCCCGATCGGGACACCGTATAAGCATCGATTGGTGCTGAGGGGATTGGGGCTTCGAAAACTCAATGCCACTGTGTTGCGTCCTGCCAGTGATCAGGTTAAGGGCATGATTGCAAAGGTGGGCTATTTACTGGAAGTGAGTCCCCAATGAAGCTGCATGATCTAGCTCCTTCTCGAGGAGCGAAACACAAGCGGAAGCGAATCGGCCGCGGCCCAGGGTCCGGTCATGGAAAGACCGCTACGAAGGGTCACAAGGGCCTCAAGGCTCGTTCAGGTGGTGGGAAGCGCCCTGGGTTTGAGGGTGGCCAAATGCCCTTGATTCGTCGAGTCCCGAAGTATGGTTTCACGAATCAATTTCGAACTGAGTATACGATCATTAATTTGAAAAGTCTGGCTGATCTGGAGACGACAGAAGCCATTACGCCCCAACTCTTGATGAATGAAGGCCTTGTGCGACGAAAGGGAGAGCTGATTAAGATCCTTGCCGAGGGAGAGCTCACGAAGCCTCTCGTGGTTCAGGCTCATAAGTTCAGCAAGTCAGCAGAGGCAAAGATTCAGGCAGCCGGGGGGAGGGCCGAGGTCATTCCCTGTGTTTGAGCGTCTGCTGACTAGTTTTCAAAACATCTTCAAGATCCCCGAGCTCCGTACGCGTGTGTTATTCACGCTCGGGATGCTTATTGTCTATCGTGTCGGCGCGCACATTCCCACGCCGGGTATCAATGGAGAAGCTCTCTCTGACTTCCTGCAGAAGCAAGGTGGTGCGCTTCTCGGCTTTCTGGATATTTTCTCCGGTGGCTCCCTCTCCCGACTGACAATCTTTGCGCTGGGGATCATGCCCTACATCAGCGCATCGATTATTCTCCAGTTGTTGACGGTGGTTATTCCTCATCTCTCTAAATTAGCGAAAGAGGGTGAGCGAGGCCGCAAGAAGATTATTCAATACACACGATTCGGTACGATCGTCATCGCATTGATTCAGGGTTTCGGAATCGCCGTCGGCCTTGAACAAATGAACCAAGGTGCGTTCGTGCTCAGCCCGGGCTGGGGATTCCGATTCATGACCGTCATTACGCTCTGCGCGGGTACTGGGTTTTTAATGTGGCTTGGCGAGCAGATCACCGAGCGAGGAATCGGGAATGGCATTTCGCTGATCATTTTCGCCGGGATCGTGGCAAGGCTTCCCGCAGCGGTGGCACAAACGTTCGATCTCTACAAGGTTGGCCAACTGAGCTTTCCGCTCTTGGTCGTCTTGACGCTCATCATGTTTGGGGTGGTAGCTGCCATTGTCTTCTTGGAGAGCGGACGAAGAAAAGTGCCGGTACAATATGCAAAACGAGTCATTGGGCGACGGGTTTACGGTGGGCAAAGTACCCACATTCCGCTCAAGATTAATACAGCTGGAGTCATTCCTCCAATTTTCGCCTCTTCGATCATTGCGTTTCCAGCAACCATCGCGGGATTCTTTGAAACACCGTGGATCAAGGCCGTTGGATCACAATTAGCACCGGGTTCCCTTCTTTATACGTTGATGTATGTCGGCCTGATCGTCTTCTTCTGCTTCTTTTATACTGCCGTGGTGATGAACCCCGTTGATATGGCAGATAATCTGAAGAAATACGGTGGGTTCGTTCCTGGCATCAGACCTGGGCAGCGTACTTCCGACTATATTTACTCCGTTTTGACGAAAATCACTTTTGCCGGGGCGATTTATCTCGCCATCGTGTGCGTGATTCCTGAGTTTTTAATTTATAAGCTTAATATGCCCTTCTACTTCGGCGGAACATCTCTGTTGATCGTAATCGGCGTCGGGCTGGATACAGCCCAACAAATTGAGTCCCATCTGTTGAATCGCAACTACGATGGGTTCCTTCAAAAGGGCAAACTTCGCGGCAGAACGACTTAAGGCTAATTCATGCGTCTCGTATTTCTTGGTGCACCAGGGGTGGGTAAAGGAACTCAGGCTGATCGGGTAACCGCTCAGTTTGGTTGGCCCAAGATTTCCACCGGAGACCTCTTAAGAGAGGCCGTGAGGAACCAGACCGCCTTAGGGATCGAGGCAAAAAAGAGTATGGATGCCGGGAAACTCGTTCCTGACAATGTTGTTATCGGTATGGTTCGCGCCAAAGTAGCTGAGCCGTTATGTCAGAACGGTTTCGTCTTAGATGGATTCCCACGGACTGTTCCTCAGGCCGAGGAGTTGAGTGGAATTCTGGCTGAGCGAGGAGTAAGTCTCGATCGGGTCATTAATTTCCGAGTTTCTCGCGAAGATGTGATTAGACGCCTGAGTGGTCGCCGGAGTTGTCCCAAGTGCCAGAGCGTGTTTCATGTAGATTTTGCCGCGCCGAAGATTGAGGGGCAATGTGACCGCTGTGGCGCTTTGCTGGTTCAACGAAGTGATGACAAGCCGGAGACCATTGAAGCCCGTTTGAAAGTTTATGATGAACAGACAGCGCCGTTAATCGCCTACTATGAAAAGAAGAAAGTCCTAAGTGAGCTTGATGGGTCTGGCGATATGACTCACGTTTACGATAGGCTATCGAAGGTGCTCGTTGGGCTTGGCGCTAAATGATCGTGTTCAAGACGCCGGACGAAGTTTCATTAATGGCGCAGGCTTCTCATGTGGTAGCAGAAGTGTTGGAGTTGTTAAAGGAGAAGGTGGCACCAGGCATTACAACTGATGATTTGGATCGCATGGCTGAAGAGGCGATTAGAGGTCGTGGTGCTATTCCCGCCTTCAAAGGATATCGGAACTACCCCAAGACGCTGTGTGCATCGGTCAACGAGCAGGTTGTTCACGGAATTCCATCGAAGCGTCGCCTCAAGGAAGGTGATATTATCGGCCTTGATTTGGGAGCGATCGTTTCGGGCTTCTACGGTGATTCCGCAGTGACGGTACCGGTTGGTGTGGCCAGCAGCGAGGCACTGCGGCTGATTCAAATAACTGAAGAATCGATGTACCGTGGCATCGCGAAGGCCGTAGTCGGCAATCGACTGTCCGATGTGTCTCATGCAGTCCAATCGCATGTTGAGCAGGCTGGATTTGCCGTGGTGACCGAATTCGTCGGGCATGGGATAGGGCGACAGCTCCATGAGGAACCTCAGGTTCCGAATTATGGACGGCCCGGGCAGGGACCGCGTCTTCAGGTCGGGATGGTGTTGGCGATTGAACCCATGGTGAATATGGGTAGCAGTGCGATTCGTATTTTGGAAGATCGATGGACGGCTGTGACTCAGGACGGGCGCTGGTCCGCTCATTTCGAGCATACGATCGCCATTCAGCCGAATGGCCCTGCGAGAATTCTGTCACAGTTATCACATTAAGACTGGGAGGCCTACGGATACGTGCCAAAAGAAGATGTCATAGAAGTGACCGGCACGGTGGCTGAGACGCTCCCGAATGCAATGTTTCGCGTAGAACTGGAACATGGGCACAGAATTTTAGCGCACATCTCTGGAAAAATGCGGATGCACTTCATCCGCATTCTTCCTGGCGATAAGGTGACTGTGCAATTGTCGCCCTATGATCTAACCAGGGGCCGGATTACCTATCGCTTCAAGTAGTGGAGAAATGGAATTGCTATGAAGGTCAAGTCGTCAGTCAAGCCGATTTGTGCGAAATGTAAAGTGGTCCGCAGGCGTGGTGTCGTTCGGGTATTATGCGCCAATCCGCGTCACAAGCAGCGACAGGGTTGACCGGAATGTGGGTTGCCTTGGCAGGGGGAGGTCGAGCCCGCAAGGGGCTGGTCGAGGCGACATCTGAACGGTGTTGCGAGGGCCCTTCAAGCCAGCTCACAGTGCAATCAAGGGAAGGAATTAGGGGGTAATTATGGCGCGTATTGCGGGCGTGGATTTGCCAAAAGACAAAAGGATCGATATCGGTCTGACCTATGTGTACGGGATTGGCCGGGTTGCCGCTCAGGCAATTCTGAAGAAGGCCGGAGTCGATGGATCCATTCGCGTGAAGGATGTCAGTGAGGACAAGATCGTCAAGATTCGAGAAGTCATCGAACGTGACTATCGCGTGGAAGGCGATTTGCGTAAAGAAGTGTCGATGAACATCAAGCGACTGGTGGATACCGGAACATTTCGTGGGCTCCGGCATCGCAAGGGGTTGCCTGTTCGTGGACAGCGGACCAAGACCAATGCGCGTACCCGCAAGGGGCGCCGCTCCGGTGTTGGAAGCAAACCGCAGAAGCCCGCTGGTTCAAGAGCATAAGAGATTAGACCGAGCAGGCGCCATGCGCTGAGGGAGATTCTATGAGTGTGAAGAAGGGTAAGAAGAAAGAACGGAAGATTGTTCAGAGCGGAGTCGCTCACGTTCAAGCGTCGTTCAATAATACGATTGTGACTATTACGGATATGAGCGGTAACACCGTGGTGTGGGCCAGCTCAGGGAATCAAGGGTTTAAGGGCTCCCGTAAAAGCACACCGTTTGCGGCGCAGCGAGCGGGAGAGGCGGCGGCGAGAAAGGCCATGGAGAACGGCATGCGGCAGGTTGATGTGTATGTCAACGGGCCGGGGGCGGGCCGCGAGTCTGCCATTCGCTCGTTGCAAAGCGCCGGGTTGCGCATCAATCTGATTCGAGACGTGACGCCAATCCCCCACAATGGATGCCGGCCTCCCAAGCGCCGACGTGTTTAGTTGTGGTCGCGACGTCATCAGAACAAGGTAATCGCTGAGTTGGTCGTACTTGAGTCGTTGAGGTAGAGGAGGGGTAGTAGCGTGGCAAAATATAGTGGACCTGTCTGCCGCTTGTGTCGGAGAGAGGGCGAGAAGCTCTTTTTAAAAGGGTCTCGTTGCATGACCGAGAAGTGCGCGATTGAGCGCCGGAGTTATCCCCCTGGGCAGCATGGTCAAGCTCGTCAGCGGACGTCGGATTATAGTCTGCAGTTGCGCGAAAAACAGAAGCTCAAGAGGATTTACGGACTGCAAGAGTGTCAATTCCGTGGCATTTTTGAACGGGCGGAACGGCAAGCCGGCGTCACTGGCGATACGTTGCTGCGCCTCCTGGAATGCCGCTTGGACAATGTGGTGTATCGGCTCGGCTTTGGAGCCTCTCGGAAAGAGGCCCGGCAGTTGGTCAATCATGGTCACATGATGATCAACGGTCGCAAAGTGAAGGCGCCCGGTGCCCTTGTCAAAGCGGGGGATTCCGTGGAAGTCCGACAGAAGAGCCGTGAACTTCTCCCCATTCAAGGCGCACTGGCGGCAGTGGATGGACGGGGTATTCCGGAGTGGCTTGAATTGGACCGAGCAGCCTGCAAGGGCACCATTCGTTCGTTGCCGACCAAGGAGCACATCGTGCTCCCTGTCAACGAACAGATGGTCGTGGAATTGTACTCGCGCTAAGAATCCGTGGCTGGAGAGCCGCTTGCTCATTACGGCCATGGCTGAACGATAGATGGGCACACACGAGTTAATGAAGGGGGAGTCATGATTAAAGCGATGAAAGACTTTCAGATCCCCATGCGGGTGGAAGTCGACAAGGACACTCTTTCCCCGACATTCGGCAGATTTACGACCGAGGCATTTGAGCGAGGATTCGGCACCACGGTGGGGAACTCCCTGCGTCGTGTGTTGCTGTCTTCTTTGACGGGGGCTGCGGTGACCACCGTCAAGATCGAAGGAGTGTTGCACGAATTCTCCACGATTCCTGGCGTGACAGAAGATGTCACATCCATTATTTTGAATGTGAAAAGTCTGCGGTTGGCGTTGCAGGGTGACAAGCCCAAGACCATCCGGCTGAAGAAAAAAGGACCTGGCGAAGCGAAGGGCTCTGATATTACACACGATGGGGATGTCACAATTCTCACTCCTGATCTGCATATTGCCACTCTGGACAAAGACGCCTCGCTGGATTTGGAAATGACGATCAAGCATGGCCGTGGATTTGTGCCGGCCGAACGAAATAAAGAGGAAGGATTGCCCATCGGGGTGATCGCCGTGGACTCCATTTTCTCCCCGATCAAGCGAGTGAATTTCCACGTCGAGAATGCGCGTGTAGGTCGTATGACCGACTATGACAAGCTGACGCTTGAAATTTGGACGGACGGCACGATCTCTCCGCGTGACGCGTTGTCCAACGCGGCAGGCATCCTCCGCGAACATCTGGATATCTTCATTAATCCTGAAGAGCGCTCTGATGCGAAACCGGCTGCGGGCAGTGAAGATTTGTCTGATGAAGTGAATAAGAATCTCTATCGCAGCGTGAATGAGTTGGAATTGTCCGTTCGGGCAGCCAATTGCCTGAAGAATGCCAATATTAAGACGATTGCCGACCTGGTGCAAAAAACAGAAGCAGAAATGTTGAAGACCAAGAATTTCGGGAAAAAGTCCCTCAATGAAATCAAGGAAATCCTGACCGAAATGGGACTGAGCCTTGGAATGAAAGTCGACGCCTTGCCGTCAGGCGATGCGGGCGTACGTTCAGAGTAAGAAAGGAACAGGACTACCGTGCGCCACAAAAAGAAGGGTCGACAGCTCGGACGTCAAACTAAACACCGATGGGCTCTGTTCCGAAGTTTGGTGACTTCGTTGCTTGAACATGAGCGAATCGAAACGACGGAAGCCAAGGCCAAGGAAGTCCGTGGCTTTACCGATCGCATGATTACCCTTGGGAAAGAGGGGGGGCTTCCTGCCCGTCGCCGAGCTCTGAGCTTCTTGCGAAGCAAGGCAGTGGTGGCGAAGCTGTTCAGCGATGTCGCATCACGTTTTCGAGAACGTCCCGGAGGCTACACTCGTATCATCCGGACTCGTCGGAGAATTGGTGATGCTGCGGAGATGGTGGCCATTGAATTGGTGACCAGGCCGGAGAAGCCGAAGGCCGTGCCATCAACGGACGTCGCGGTCGCTGACAAGAAAGATACGACAGAAAAGCCTTCTGCCCAAGCAGAAAGCTAATCATCGAGAGCCACGACGACCTCAGGGTCGTCGTGGCCTTGTTCCCGCCCCACCTCAATCTACATCGTTATCTCCGATCATTTTCTCAGGCCATGCGCGGGCTGTAGGTTTACTTGGCCAGGGTGGAATGCTACTATCATGCCACCGACTGTGACCTGGGAAGCTCTTTAAATTAGGAGCTTTTTGCCATGTGGGAACGTTGGATTCGACGAGGCCTTCTAGCTCTGAGTGTGGTACTTGCTGCATTCCTTGGGTATTTGCTCGTCACACGCTCCAATCCTGGATCTTCATCGCGTTCGGTGGCGCCGGTTGGCACCGAATCGGCCGACGCCAGAATTCAAGACTTTACCTTCACCCAGACAAAAGGCGATCTTGTTCAGTGGAAAGTTCAAGCTGAACAGGCGCGTCTGTTTGAAAAGGAGAGCCGGGCGATACTGAACAATGTCCAAATTACTATGTACGGGGCTCAGGGAAAAGAACTGACCTTGTCGGGCGATGAAGGCACGCTTGATACGCAGACCAAAAATTTTCAACTTTCCAACAGGACCACGCCGATTGTGGTTGAAACGCAAAGTGGCTATACCATTCAGACAAATCATCTTGTATGGACTGATGCGCGGCATGAAATTCAAACTCCAGACCATGTCACGATTAACGGACATGGATTGCAAGTCACCGGCAGGGGGTTGCTGGGAAAAATGGATACAGAAGAATTTCAGGTGTTGGACGACGTGCGCGTCGATGTGGTGCCTGCTTCTTAGCGGTGTCGCGCTGCAGACCAGTCCCTGGGCGCACGGGGCAGAGCCAAGCGCTGCGAAAGGGGCCACTTCCAATCCCGCACCGACGACGATTACGTCTCGCACCATGACGGTAAGTAACCAGGCAAATACCGCGATTTTTGATGGGGCGGTTGTTTTGACTCGTGGCTTGCTGGTGGTGCATTCGGATCATATGGTGGTCTCGTTTCATCCCAACCGCAATGGGGCCGACAGCAAGAATGCTAACGGTGCAACCAAGCCGAAGAACAATTCGAGTGCGGGCAAGCCGGAACCACAAGGGCAGGATGCGGCTCCCGCGGTCTCGGAGCGTAGTATCCGGATGGTCGAAGCGACGGGCCGAGTGAGAATTGAGAAAGAAGATGGGCGCGCGACCTGCCAGAAGGCCGTGTATTACGAAGATGAAAAGAAAATCATTCTGACAGGCGATCCGGTGGCTTGGCAGAAAGGGACGCGCGTATCCGGCAAGCGGATCATTATGTTTCTGGACGAGGATCGCAGTGTGGTGGAGGGGGATTCTCAGGTGGTCATCGAGGGCGAAAGCGGTGGCAAGCGGTGAGCCCGACATCTTTTGACGCCCAGCCATCCGTCGCCCAGGGTACGACATCAACGGGCATGCCGGATCGTCTGGCTGCCAACGGCCTGGTAAAGAGTTTTCGCGGACGAAAAGTGGTCAAGGGTGTATCGCTCGATGTGCAGGCCGGCGAAGTCGTCGGTCTGCTCGGGCCGAACGGCGCAGGGAAAACGACGATCTTCGATATGATGGTGGGGTTGTGTCAGCCGGATGAAGGTACGATTGCCTTAAGCGGCCAGGAAATAACCGATTTGCCCATGTATAAGCGGGCCCGGAAGGGCATCGGGTATTTGCCGCAGGAGTCATCGGTGTTTCGCCGGCTGTCAGTGGAACACAATATCCTTGCGATTCTGGAGATGCTGGGCTATTCGAGAAGTGAGCGCATGGAGCGGGTCGAGACATTGCTCAAGGAACTGGATCTGGTGCATATTCGCAAAAGTAAGGCCTATGCCTTGTCAGGGGGAGAGCGTCGACGGCTGGAGATCACGCGGGCATTGGCGACCAGCCCCTCATTCATGCTGCTGGATGAGCCTTTTGCCGGTATCGATCCCATCGCGGTGGCCGATATCCAGCAAATCATTATCCGGTTGAAACAGCGGAATATCGGCGTTTTGATTACGGACCACAATGTTCGGGAGACGTTGTCGATTACCGATCGAGCCTACATCATCAATGAAGGCACGATCTTGGAAGCGGGCCCACCCGGGGTAATCGAGAAAAGTGAAATGGCCAGGGCCGTGTATTTGGGCGAAGGATTCCGCCTGTAGCGGCAGGGAGTGAGTGTGCGATGAAGCTGCGACTGGATCTCAGGCTCAGTCAAAAACTGATTATGACGCCGCAATTGCAGCAGGCGATCAAATTGCTGCAACTGTCTCGTTTGGAGCTTCAGCAAAGTCTGCAGCAGCATCTCATGGAAAATCCGTTGTTGGATGAATTGGCGACGGAGACGGAAGAAAGTGAGGAGACGGCGACGGCAGAGCGAGAACAGCCCGACACGTCGACCACCGTATCCAGTGAAGTGCGAGGGGAGGGGGACGATAAGCCTGCCGAAAGCGGGGAAAACGCCGAGGAATTTTCGGCCTCCAGCTGGGAAGATTACTTCGATACGGACATGCGACGCGGAGAGACTGAGTATAGTTCTTCCTCGAAGGAGGAGTTCCCCTCGTATGAACAAACCGTGGCGAAGTCGACGTCGTTAGAAGATCACCTTGTCTGGCAGTTGTCGTTATCGGGCCTCTCGGATCGAGAAAAAGCGATCGGACGCCTGATCATCGGAAATCTGGACGACGACGGGTATCTCCGGATGAGCTTGGATGAGCTGGTCGCGGGCACGGGCTATTCCGTGGCGGACGCTGAGTCGGTGCTGAAGGATGTTCAGGGATTCGATCCAAATGGTGTGGCGGCACGGGACTTATCCGAATGTCTGCTGCTTCAACTGAAGTTTTTGGGCCGAAGCCAGATTGGCTCCTTGGGGTCGCGCCCGGGAGTGCTGAAGGGGACGGTGCTGGAATCCATCGTGCTCCACCATCTGAAGGATCTGGAGAAGAAACAGTACAACCGCATCGCCAAGGCGCTGAATATTTCGATGGACGACGTTTTTGAAGCGACCCGGATCATCGAAGGGTTGGAGCCGAAGCCTGGACGCCCCTTCTCGAACACACAGAATTATGCGATCGTCCCGGATGTTTTTGTCGTCAAGAACGAAGGGGTGTGGGAAGTGTTGCTCAATGACGACGGCCTACCGCGTATGCGCATCAGCCCGTACTACAAGCAATTGATGTCGTCAGGGCAATCGGGGTCGGCGGAGACCAAGGCCTATCTGGACGACAAATTGCGGGCCGCGCAGTGGGTGATTCGGAGTATCGAACAGCGCAACAAGACCATTGTGAAGGTCGTGTCGAGTATCGTGAAGTTTCAAGAGGGTTTTTTCGAGCGCGGGATCCAGCACTTGAAACCGTTGGTTCTCAAGCAAGTCGCCGAGGATATCGGGATGCACGAGTCGACGATCAGCCGGGTGACGGCCAATAAATATATGTATTGTCCACAGGGGATGTTGGAGTTGAAATTTTTCTTTAACGCCGGGCTTCAGCGCGCGGATCAGCCGATGGACATGTTGTCGTCCCTCACGGTGCGCGAAATGATCCGGCAAATGGTCGCGGCGGAAGACGCGCGCAAACCGCTCAAAGATGAGGAGATCGCTGCGCGGCTGCGGACGCAGCAAGTGCTGATCGCCCGTCGCACCGTCGCGAAGTATCGCGCGGAGGACAACATTCCCTCCGCCACCCAACGCAGGAAGTTTTTCTAAGCTGGTCGGGTCTGGCACCGGGGAGCAGCCTCTCTGGTGGTACAACAATCGTCGCAACAGGCTCGAACGTACGGTGGTGCGGGCAGCCTGAGAAACGAGGATGGAATGCGATTGATGATCACGGGGCGGCATGTGGCAGTCACTCCTGCTCTACGGGAGTATATCGAAACACGCATGGAGCGGCTGGACCGCTACGGGCTGAAGCTCGGGACCTTGCAGATTTTGCTCAGCGTGGAAAAATTTCATCATGTGGCTGAAGTGGTGGGTGTCGTGCAGAGCCGGCGTTTACAAGCGAAAACCTCAACCGAGGAAATGTATGCCTCGATCGATGAAGTCGTTGATAAACTGGGGGCTCAGTTACGGAAATTGAAAGAGCGCAAGGTTAACCACAAATTCGGCGATCAACCACGTGTGCGGGCAATCACGCGAAAGGCTCCCCGGGCTGCGCGCAACGAAGTCGAAGTGGTTCGACCGACTCTCGAAGTGTTGACGGTCGAAGAGGCTGTCGAGGCGCTGAATTCCGCGAAACTCGCGGTGCTGGTCTTTGTGAATGCGCTGTCCGGCACGGTTCAGGTTCTCCAGCGCTTGCCGAATGGACGAGTGTCTCTGATCGATCCCGCCAGCGACCGTGCTCGCACTGCTCATGGCCGCGCTTAATCTCGTCGTAATCAGCGGCCTTTCCGGCTCCGGAAAGAGCCATGCCTTGAAAGCCTTCGAAGACGCGGGATATTTCTGCGTCGACAATCTTCCTCCGGCCCTTCTTCCCACCTTTGTCGAGTTATGCCACCAGCAGGGCGGGGAAATTAAGAATGTCGCCCTGGGCATCGATATTCGCGAGCGAGTCTTTTTCGGGGATTTGGCAAAGGTCCTGGGCGAGCTAAAAGCGCAGGGCCACGCGCTGCAACTCGTGTTTCTGGAAGCCCGAGAGGAAGTGCTGGTTCGCCGGTTTTCCGAGAGCCGCCGTCCGCATCCCTTGTTGCCGCACATGCCGGTCGTGGAAGGCGTGCGGTTCGAGCGTGAGCGCCTCAGCGAACTGCGGAAGCATGCCGACCGGGTTATCGACACCTCCAACATTACGGTGCATGAATTGCGCGAGTTGCTGATCCGGCAGTTCCGCCAGGAAACGGCCGCCCGCCGCATGACCATCTCGCTGGTCACATTCGGGTACAAGTTCGGCGTGCCCTATGACATCGACCTGCTCTTCGACGTGCGTTTCATTCGCAATCCGTTCTTCGTGCCCGAGCTCAAAGCATTGACCGGGGAGGATGCCCGCGTGCAGCAGTATGTATTGGGAGATCCCGCGGCCGGTCAGTTTCTCGAACATCTGCAAGGCTTGTTCGGCTTTCTGATCCCGCTCTATGAGCGGGATCAGCGAAGCTACCTCAGCATCGGCATCGGTTGTACCGGAGGGCGTCATCGGTCTGTGACCATGGCCTTGCATCTCCGGGAACAATTTGCCGCCCTCGGTTATGATGTGTCCGTCACCCACCGCGACATGCAAAAACCCTAGTTCCTGAGTGCTGTTTCGCCGTTTCCTCACGAGAAATCCCTGCGAGGTCCGCTTTCTTGACAGGTGGACTATATCAACTATACTTAATTCCGTGGGCTCGAAACATGCGATGAATAGAGGCGTTTGAGGCGGTCTGTGAAGAAAGTCAGCGATGTCCCCAAAAAGAAATTGTACAAGACCAACGAGGTCTGCGAGATGTTCGACATCTCGCGCGCGACGTTATTTCGCTGGGAGCGTGAAGGATTGATCACCGGACCGCCCCGCGACTGGCGAAATTGGCGTCTGTATACCGCCGAAAATGTCGAACAAATCAGGCACGTGATGGGTGGTGGGCGAAAAGAGGTTGCGTAGAGAGGGCACGAGCATGCTGGCTTCATTGAAAAATCTGGCTGATATGGAATTTCTCTCGATGTTTTCCCCGCAGCGGCAGTTGCTGGGGCTCGACATCGGTTCGAGCAGCATCAAACTGGTGCAGATCAAGGAACATCGGGGCCGGTATACGTTGCAGAAGTTCGCGGTCAAGGAGTTGGAACCCGAGGTGATCGTGGACGGCACGGTCATGGACGAAGGGCGTGTCGTGACGGCCATCAAGGAATTGCTGGCCGAACAGAATGTCAAATTGAAGCAGGTTGCCATCTCCATCTCCGGCCATGCGGTCATTGTGAAGAAGATTTCTCTGCCGCCGATGCCCGATGAAGAACTCGATGCCCAGGTGAAGTTGTCTGCCGAACAGTACATCCCCTTCGATATCAATGAAGTAAACCTCGACTTTCATGTGTTGCCCCCGTCGGAGAACCCGGACGAGCAGAGCGAAATGTCGATTGTGCTGGTCGCGGCCAAAAAAGACAAGATCAACGAATTGACCGAACTGGTGAAGGCGGCCGGACTGACTCCGGTCGTGATGGATGTCGACGCATTTGCGGTGGAGAACATGTATGGCGTGACCTCCCCCTCCACGCAAGACGACACCACGATTCTGGTGAACATCGGGGCCAGCGTGATGAACGTGAATATCGTGGGAGGAGGCGTCTCTCTTTTTACTCGCGATATTCCCCTGGGAGGGAACCGGTATTCCGAGGCTGTGCAGCGCGAGATGGGGGTCTCGTTCGAAGAAGCGGAGCAACTCAAGAAAAGCGACCAAGACGACGATCATACACTAGCAGCGGTCATGGAGAGCGTGAATGCGGAAGTGGCATCGGAGATCGCCCGTACGATCGATTACTTCAAGACAACCTCTTCGGAGAGCGAAATTGCGCGGGTCTTGCTGTTCGGCGGGGGAGCCAAGGTCAAGGGCCTGGCTCAACAGCTTCGCGATCGCATGCATGTCGAGGTGGAAATCGCGAATCCCTTTAATGAGATCGACACGTCGCAGTGCGACGTCGATCCCGATCAGTTGACCGAAATGGGGCCGCTTGCGGCGGTGGGGGTAGGCCTCGCGCTCCGGACGGTGGGGGACCGATGATTAGAATCAACTTACTCGCAACTGGGCCCCGGTCCAGAAAAGCCAAACCGCAGTGGGATGTACGTGCTGAGGCCTTGATCGGCATCGCGGTGTTGCTGGTCACCTTGACGGGGTGTTGGTATTACGCCGCTTCCCTTGATGAGGAGATCCAAGCCAAGCAGAGCGAGAAGCAGGTCAAGGACAAGCAGGTTGCGCAGCTAAAAGAGCAAGTCAAGGCCGTGCAAGACTTTGAAGAGAAGAAGAAGCAGCTTGAAGCGAAGAATCGCATCATCGACCAGCTCGAAAAGAGCCGGACAGGACCGGTCAAGGTGTTGGACCACGTCAGTCAGAGTCTGAATCCCCTGAAGGTCTGGCTCGTGCGGCTCAATCTCAAGGGCAATAATGTCGAGCTCGAAGGTCGCGCGCTGACGAACGATGATGTGGTGGAATTCGTGAACAACCTGCGGCGGACCGATCAATTCGGCGCCATCAAGTTGATGGAGAGCCGGGCGGGACTGGACAACAAGATGAATACCTATCAATTCAAACTCGACCTGTCGATGAAAGGCTAACATGAGTCTGAATGCAATCAGCTTAGACGGCCTCCGCAGCATTCCGACAGGTCAGAAAGTTGCGCTGCTAGGACTGTTGGTGGCGGCGATTCTAGTAGGGTTCTATTTCTACGTGGTCGATCCCAAGACCATGGAGTTGGAAGCGGTTCAGGGGCAGGTCGCCCAGTTGGATACCGAGATTCAGAATCTGACCTTGAAGGTCAAACATCTGGATGAACTGGTGGCGGCGAGCAAGCAGCTGGAAATCGAATTGGCCGCGAAGAAGGAGCGCCTCCCGCCGGAAGAAGAGGCGGTGATGCTGCTCAAGCAAGTGTCCGATCTTGGCATGCGACTGGGTTTGGATGTCCGTCTCTGGAAGCCGGGCACGCAAGCCGAGGATCCGTCGAAGCTGTTTATTCGGATGCCGATCAACGTGGAAGTGGCCGGCGGATACCATACGGCCGCCATCTTCTTCGATCGTATCAGCAAGCTGTCCCGGATCGTGACGGTTCAGGATGTGCGGATCGGTGCGGCTCGCGTCGATCAAGGACGTGTGGTCACGCAGACGGTGTTCGATTTGGTGGCCTACGCCGCCCCGGGAGAGAAAAAAGCCGCCGCGCCCGTTCCTGCGGCGAAGCCAAAGTGAGGATTGGAGCCCAGCTTATGCTCAACGCGAGGGGAAGCACCGTGAAGAGACGAATCTGGTGGCGCGGGTCGATGGCCGTAGCGGCGGTTCTGTTGGCGAGTGGAGGCGCGGTGTCGTCTGTCGAGGCGAAGACTTTTCCTCACTTGCGCCAAGTGGCGTCCATGCGGCCGGCCGATTCCCTGAAGATCATGCCGTTGCCGGAGGGGCCGCGCTCAGGGCCGGCAGTTGAAGCTCCAGCCTCGCGTTCCGAAGCGGCGGTCTCAGCCTCAGCGGATTCACTATCGACGGAATTTTCAGGGACATCCTACGATCCGTCGGGTCGTCGGGATCCCTTCCTGCCTATGATCCAACTGGGCCAGCAGACAGAGCAGGATGCGACTCTTCCCCCGCTGCAGCGTGTCGGCCTCACGGAACTGAGTTTGATCGGGGTGCTCTGGGGCAATTACGGTTACACGGCCATGGTTCAGACGCCGGACGGCAAAGGCTACAGCATCCGCCGCGGGACACGGATCGGGCCCAACAATGGTGTGGTCAGTTCAATCACCGAACGAGGCATCATCGTTCAAGAGCGGTTCACGGACGTGTACGGGAATAAACAGGAGCGGGAATACGTCAAGCTCCTGCACCCGAAAGAGGGTACAGAATGAAACAAGCACAGGTTGGTGTACATCCGCTGCTGAGTGTCACTGTGATGGCCGGTGTGTTGGGGCTTGCCGGATATGTGCAAGCTGCGGCGCCAGGCGAGACGACCGGACTGACTGGATTCACACAGGCCGTTGATCAAAGTGCGGCCGTGTCCGTGGAGAGCGCCGCACCCGTTTCGGAGCGCGCCGTTGCTGCTGCCCCGGCTGCGACAATGTTGACAAAAGTGGAAGCGAAGCCTGACGGGAGTCGGATGGCCTTGATTCTGAGCGGGAACGGTGTCTTTACGCATACCGTGAAGATGATCGGGGATCGTCGGATGGTCGTCGACATGCCGCACATTCAGTCGGAGGGCCACCAGTCACAGCTGATGGTCGGGCATGCCTTGCTGTCGAGAGTCCGATTCGGGTATCACGCGGATAAGGTGCGGTTAGTGCTGGATTTAACGCAGTCCGTCGAACATACCATCGATTCAACCGACGGCCGCCTGGTCCTGACTCTCGAGCCGAAGGCGGTGGCGTCTCTCGTTGAACCGAAAGCCGTCGACGGTGGCGTCTTGGCCCATGTTGAGGCGTCGGCGGAACAGCCGGGCGTGCTCGAACCGAAGCAGCCGGCGTCCCATCCCATGCTGGTGGCGAATAAATCACCGAAAGCTTTGTTTCGTATCCAGCCGATTCAATTGACGGCGGAGTCGGTCCAGAAAGAAGACCGGAAGCCTGAGAGTAATGAGGTGGTGAACGGCGCGTCCCGATTCGTCGGCCGGCGCATCTCCCTCGATTTTCAGCAAGCCGATATCAGCAATGTGTTGCGGTTGATAGCGGAGGTCAGCGGCTTCAACATTGTGGTCGGGGAGGGTGTCAAAAGCAAAGTCACGATGAAGCTGGCGAATGTACCGTGGGATCAGGCCCTCGAGATGCTGCTGAAAATGAATGCGTTGGGAATGATCCGCCAGGGCAACATCGTGTGGGTGGATACCCTGCAGAATATCGCCAAGCAACAGGATGAAGAGGCGCGGGCGAAGGACTCGAAGGCGAAGGCAGAGCCGATCGTCACCCGGGTATTCTATATCCGGAATCTCAACGCCACGGAAGTGCAAACGTCGTTGCGACAGAACTTGAGTCCGCGCGGGACGATGACGGTCAGCGCCGCGAGCAATGCCCTCATCATCAGCGACACGGAATCCAAGCTGGAAGTCCTGCGTCAGTTGCTGGATGGCGTCGATCTCGAAGTGCCGCAAGTGCAGATTGAGGCCCGCATCGTACAGGCCGACACGACCTATACCCGCTCGCTTGGTGTGCAGTGGGGTATTCAGAACGTCAATCAGCTGGGAAGCTCCAGCGGAACGTCTGCCTTCAAGACCGGCACCACCGGGGCATTCGGCGCCCAAGTCTCGGACTTCCTGATCAACTTGCCGGCTAACCCCGGATTGCCGTCGGTGCCGGGAGCCGGGTTCTCGATCGGGAAAACCGACGGAGCGATGTTGGATGTGCGGTTGTCGGCCGGTGAATTGCTGGGCTTGACCAAGGTGATTGCGGCGCCGAAGATCACGACGCTGGACAAACGGGATGCCAAGATTGCCCAGGGTGAATCGATTCCGTTCCAGACCACGTCGTTGCAGGGAACACAGACGACCTTCGTGGATGCGAACCTGGAGCTGAACGTGACGCCGCAAATTACCTCTCGCGACCCGAAAGAGATCGGCAAGCAGATTCTCATGAAGGTGCGGGCCACCCGGAACGCCGTCGGCGCCCGGAGCAACCCGGCCGGTCCGAGCATCGATCGTCGTGAAGCGACGACCCAGGTGCTGGTGCGTGACGGGGAAACCATGGTCATCGGCGGTGTCTTCGTCGATACTCAGTCGAACAACGTGGCCGGAATTCCCTACCTGTCACGTATCCCGGTCCTGGGCTGGTTGTTCAAGAACAAGACCGAGAACGTCTCCAAGCAAGAGTTGCTGATCTTCCTGACGCCGACGATCGTGCGCTCGACAACTTGACAGGTCCCAGCGCGGCAAGTTAATAATCGCCCCCATTGAAGATGGTACGCTATCTCAATGGGGGCGAATCCTGCGGAACGTGTCTTCTCCCCCTATCTGATAGCGCTCCTTCCGGGTGTCTTCTTCCCCTAATATCGCAGGTTACGATCCAGTCTCCTTCGCCTCATGGCCTATCGGGTGTCTGGATTGTTCGCGTGGCTCGCTTCACGGGCCGTGCCGCCATCATGGACTTGAGACTCAGCCCTGCGTCCACACACTGCGTGATACCTGATGACACGTCCTGCTATTAATAAGCCCTCCCACTCCATTCATGTCAACCTCGGCGCGCGAAGTTACGCCATTGTCATTCGCCGCGATCTTCTTCAGGAGATCGGGGAGGAGCTGAAGCGTCTCAAATGCGCGGGCAAGGTAGGGGTCGTGACCGATCGCAATCTTGCCAAGCACTATCTTCCGCAGGTGACTCGCAGGCTGAAGGCCGCCGGGTTTACGGTTGTTCCCATCGTGCTGCCCCCCGGGGAGCGGACGAAAACCCTTCACTCCATCGGGACAGTCATGGATGCCCTCGTGAATGCCAGATTTGAGCGTTCCTCGACGTTGCTGGCCTTGGGCGGAGGTGTGATCGGCGACATCACGGGGTTTGCCGCCGCGATCTACCAGCGGGGCATCCCCTTCGTGCAAATGCCGACGAGTCTGGTGGCTCAGGTCGATTCAAGCGTCGGCGGGAAGACAGGGGTCGATCACCCCAAGGGGAAAAATTTGATCGGGGCCTTCAACCAGCCGCGCGCGGTATTCATCGATCCAGCAATGTTGGCGACTCTGCCAACGCGCGAATGGGTGGGCGGTCTGGCCGAGGTGATCAAGTACGGCGTGATTGAGGACGCGGCCTTCTTTGAGTATCTGGAACAGAACATCGAATCGATCAAGCATTTGACCGACGACGTGGTCGCACACATCGTGAAACGGTCCTGTGAGCTCAAAGCGCAAGTTGTCTCGGAGGATGAGCGGGAGGCAGACCGGCGCCGCATTTTGAACTTCGGCCATACGATCGGCCATGCGCTGGAGTCCCTCGGCGGGTATCGGGGGTTCATTCACGGTGAAGCCGTCGCCGTCGGGATGGTTTATGAGGCCGATCTGGCCAGATATCTCGGCTATTGTGGAGAAGAGGTGGTCGCACGATTGCGTGCCCTGGTGAAGGCCGCGGGTTTGCCTGACCGGCTGCCGAAGGTTGCGTTTACAGCCTTGTGGAGCGCCATGCAGCAGGACAAGAAAGTGTCTGCCGGGACGATTTATTGTGTGGTGCCCGAGAAAATCGGGGCTGTACGAATCGTTCCGCTGGAGAAGGAGACGACCCGCGCCTGGTTGCAGGATGTCCGCGCCAGGCAAGCAACCGAATCGAAGCGTGCCAGGCCTGTCAGACGGGCACGTTAGGAGTGGAATGGCGACAAAACGAACGTTAGCCCAAATCGAGCAAGCCTTGCGTGAAAAGACCCGCGAGGTGGATGTGCTCCATCGCATCAGCGAGTCGATCAGCAATACCCTCGATTTGGAGGCTGTGCTCCGGCATATCGTGGATATGGTCGTTGAAGTGACCAAAGCCGACGCCTGCTTGCTGTATTTGTTGTCGGACAACAGAGACGAGCTGATCCTGCGGGCCTCCAAGAATCCGCATCCGAAGCTGATCGGACGGATTACCATCGGGATGGGCGAGGGCATCACCGGGTGGGTGGCCCGGGAGCGGACGCGGGTCGTCATTCCCAACAGCGCCAGCGATGACACACGGTTTAAGTTCTTTCACAATCTGCCGGAAGACCGGTACCAGGCATTTGTCTCCGTGCCGATTACGACGAAGCAGGAGGTCGTCGGCGTCATCAATGTGCAGCACAAGCGGTCGCGCCGATACCGGCCCGACGAACTGGCGCTGCTCTCGACCATTGCCACACAGGTAGGCGGAGCCATCGAAAACGCCCGGTTGTACGATCAAATGACGCGCAAAGCCTTGCAACTCGACACGCTCTCCCAGGTTTCAGAAACCGTGTCGTCGAACCGACTGATCGAAGATGTGCTGCAACTGATTGTGACGATGACGGCCCAGATGATGGGGTCGAAGATTTGTTCCATCATCTTGTTGGACCAAACCACGGGTGAACTTCGCATCGCCGCCACACAAAGTCTGAGCGAGCAATACCGGCGAAAACCCAACGTGAAGATCGGCCAGAGCATCAGCGGGCGCGCCGTTCAGGATCGTCGGCCGATCATCGTGCCGGATGTCACCAAAGAAGGCACCTATATGTATCCGGACATGGCCGCGAAGGAAGGCCTTTGCTCACTTCTGTGTGTGCCGATGCTGGTGCGGGAGAAAGCCATCGGGGTCATTAATACGTATACCTCAAAGCCTCATACCTTCACGGCTGAGGATGTGAAACTGATGCAGGCGATTGCCAATCAGGCCGCGATTTCCATTGAGCACACCACGTTGCTGGAGAAATCGTTTGAGATGCAGGAAGCGTTGCAGGTTCGCAAGTTGCTCGACCGGGCCAAGGGATATCTCATGCGGTCGAAACGGCTGTCGGAAGAAGACGCGTTCAAATTGATTCAACGCCAGAGCATGGATCTTCGCAAATCCATGCGAGAGATCGCAGAAGCCATTCTTCTGGCCGGAGAAATCGAAGAACGGGCCGATAAGGGCAGGAGTTGATCGCCACTCGGCGAACCTGACGACCATACGGCACGGCGAAGGCCCTGACAGTTGGATCGATCTTCGTAGTGCCGGGGTTGAATCCGAACCGGGCCTTTCAGATTACGTCACGCTCCGTTTGTCTGCTGCACCTCATTGTGCTTCATTGGCGGTACTCCCTCGGAAGGCTCCGGGTGAGATCGACTTGTGACCCGCCAGATGGCCAAGGGCCACAGTGAACTGATTTCGCTGAATGTCTACCATCAATGAACGCAACAGCACATGTTCGAGACTGTCCGGGAATGGTGAAGGTTGGATGGCGAGGAGACTGCGTGCTGCCACAGCGTTTCTGCTGGCACTTGTGACAAGTGGCTGCGCTACCGGTCACTACACCCCGCTTGCCGGAGCCGACAAGGACCAAGTCGAACAGCTCAAGGAGCATGTCTATCGTGTGGAATACCGCGTCAGTTCGTTTACGTCGCAAGAACAGCTGGATGCCTACCTGCGACGGCGTTGCGCGGAGCTGACCTTGCGCGAGGGCTACGACTTCTTTCACCTCGCTCAGCGTGCGGATGTGCTGGCATTCTCACGACGAACGTCGATGACGGTGACGATGTATAAGGGCAGAAAGCCGGTGAGTGCCGATGACGTCTATGACGCGAAGGAGGTCCTGGCGCAGCCGGACCTTCTTTCCGGCACCCAATGACGGTTCTCGTTCGTCGTTAGGGTGTCGCCGTCGGCTTGCGGGGCGCCGCTTTCGGCTTTGCCTTGGAGGCAGCGGCATCCTTCTCAGCTAACTGCCGCCGTACCGATTCCAACTCCACCTTGAGTTTCTGGAGTTCCTCCGCCTGTTTGACCACCACATCTTTCGTGGATTGGAGTTCCTGTTGCATGCGACGCTGTTCGACCGCGGGCGAAGTTTGTGTCGATGCTGCCTCGGCAGTTGAGTTGTGGTCTGCCGCGACAGGAGATGGCGGAGGAAGCTGACTCAACGCCTCAAGGGAGACCGCGATACGCGGCCGTTCCGGCTCCACGATCATCCAGGATTGGGGGGCGTCGCTTGGTACCAGGGCTTGGGAGGGCGTGAAGGAGAGCCTGAGCGTCTCGGGTCTGGTTTGTCCATCCGCGGCAGTCGATCGGTAGCGAGACAGGATCACTCGTAGCGTGGTCTTGTACACGTAGAGTGCGCCTTGGGTCGTGAGTCCGTCATCCTGCACGGTGAAGCGAACCTGCTGGTCGGGCTGGGCTTGTGCGAGTGCGGTGGCGATGAGCGGGGCCAGAAACTCCACTTCCTCGTGAGAGAACAGCGGATAACTCTCCTGCCCCATACTGCTTCCCGGTCGATTGAGTCCTGAAACGGACAGGCCCGTGAGCAGGCGTCCCGTCAGCGAGGCAGTCAGATGGGCAGGATGCGATGCCTGAAAAGTCTGCGGGGTACCGTATTTGGCAGTGGTACCACGGGTGGACTGGCGTTCAAGGGCGACGGTTCCCAGGGGACCCTGTCCGACAGGGATCAGGTTCGTCCCGAGGCTGCAGGCGTAGAGGAGGAGGCAGGGAAGTGCCACCTGCCAGGCGAGCAGGAAACTGCTGAGTCGTGATTGTGTCGGGGTGGGACGGCGAATCAGGAGCCGCATGGCGGCGGATTGTACCACAGGCTGACTGCGGAACCGTCTGATTTCCGCTGGAAAAGTGCGATTCAAGTGGTTGACAGCCAGTTTAGGCCGGTGGTATACACACGGGATCATTTCCGGGGACAACGGCGTCTCCGACGAGCAATTCGTTCCGAACGATACATTGGAACCAGGACAACGACGTCCTCCGATCCACTGAGGTGGGTCTGAGGACGTTTTTTTTATCAGCATGTTGATGACCCCTATCAGCACCGAGCGATCAGACGTCAGCTCAGGGTCCAGAAGTTCCGATGACTCGTGTGCAGGCTGAACGCTGAGGGTTACAGGCTGTAAATATGCGTCCGCTCCGAATTGCCATGGCCCAGATCAATCCGACCGTCGGGGATATTGCCGGCAACACGCGCTTGATCCAAACGTGGATCAAGGAAGCGCGCAGGGCTAAGGCCGATCTCGTGGCCTTCCCGGAACTGGCTGTCACCGGCTATCCGCCGGAAGATTTGTTGTTCAAGCCTCGCTTTATCGAGGACACGCAGCGTGCCTTGAAGGCGGTCGCGGCCGAAGCACGCGGGTTAGTCGTGGTCGTCGGGTATGTCGGACAGGGGGCGACGGCTGTTTCGGCCTCGGAGGCTCCTTCATTCCCGCTGGCCGGTCGGCATGAGTTGTACAACGAGGCAGCAGTGCTGTCTGATCGGCGGATTCTGGCCACCTACCGGAAACGGCATCTGCCGAACTACGGCGTGTTCGACGAGAGCCGGTACTTTCACCCAGGCTCTCGCCTGCCGCTGCTGGTCCTGAACGGCGCGACGATCGGGGTCAATATTTGCGAAGACATTTGGTTTTCGGACGGGCCCACGCGGCTGCAGGCCTCGGCCGGCGCCGAGATCATCGTCAATATCAACGCATCTCCGTTCCATGTCGGGAAGGGCCGGATGCGCGAACAGGTGCTGGCGACCAGGGCCCGTGAAAATCGCGTGATCGTGACGTACACCAACACAGTCGGTGGGCAGGACGAACTGGTGTTCGACGGCTGCAGCATGATTGTGGACCAGGCGGGCGAGATCGTGGGGCGGGGGAAGGCGTTTGAGCAGGATCTCATCGTGGCGGATCTCGATGTCGCGGCCGTGGGGCGTGTGCGACTGGCCCAGGTCCGCAGGAAACCCCTGCCGCCGCGTGTGGCGGCCCTCATCGATCGGGTCGATGTGCGCCTGCCTGCGAGAAAGTCGCAGTCGGTCGTGGTACCGGATCTGGAGCCTCCGCTGGGTCGTCTCGACGAGGCCTATCGCGCCTTGGTCCTCGGGGTGCAGGACTATGTCCGCAAGAACGGGTTCAAGCGCGTCGTCATCGGATTGAGCGGAGGGGTCGACTCGGCCATCACTGCAGTCATCGCGGTAGACGCCTTGGGCGCGGAGAATGTGCTCGGGGTGTTCATGCCGTCGCCGTACACGTCCCGAGCCAGCCGGGAAGATGTCGCCGACATGGCCCGCCGGCTGCATATTCAGGTCGATACCCTGTCCATTACGGCGACGTTCAAGAGTTACCTGCGCACCCTTGGCCGATCCTTCAAGGGCCGGCGCCCGGACACGACTGAAGAGAATTTGCAGGCACGGATCAGGGGCAATCTGCTGATGGCCTATTCGAACAAGTTCGGCCATCTGGTGCTGACCACCGGAAATAAAAGCGAGATGAGCGTCGGATACGCGACGCTGTACGGCGATATGGCCGGAGGGTTTGCGGTGATCAAGGATGTGCCGAAGACCATGGTGTATGAGTTGTCGCACATGCGCAACCTGGTCGGGCCGGTTCCGGTCATCCCGAAACGTGTGCTCGAGCGGGCTCCGACTGCGGAGTTACGGCCCGATCAAAAGGACGAAGACAGTTTGCCGCCCTATGCCATCCTCGATCCGATTCTCAAGGCCTACGTCGAAGAGGACCGTGCGTTGGAAGACATTACAGCGATGGGGTTCGATCGGGAGACGGTCGCGCGGGTGATCGCGTTGGTGGACCGGAGTGAGTACAAGCGGCGGCAGGCACCGCTGGGAATCAAGATTACGCATCGAGCGTTCGGGAAGGATCGGCGGATGCCGATCACCAACGGGTATCGGTAGTACGGACCGCATCAGGACCGACAACGACGTCGGTCGGCAACACTGGCAATGGCGCCAGAGAGTCGGGGCTCACAGACCGTTCTATACGACGGTCTTCTGAGCGGGCACTTTTACTTCTTCTCTCTTTGGAGGCGTCATGAATATGCTGGTTGGCCGAAAGGCACGGACATGGGTGTTGGGGTTGGCATTACTTGCCGGAGTCGGTGGTGGGGGGCTTGGCGAGGCGCAAGCCGGGGCAACAGATGACCTCATGGATACGACCAAACACCCCGTGTCGGTCACCATGGCGATGCAAGCCGATAGTTTCTTCGGGTTCAATCCCTCCATCTACGGGACCTATGGATTGACCGACAACATCGCCCTGGCCTTCAACTTCACCTATTGGACCATGATCAACGGCGTGGGTGTGCACGACAACGCGCCCTGGCTGGAAACTGACATGGGCTTGAATTTTACCTTCCTGGAAAAGCGGCTATCGGTCACTCCTATGATCGGATTCGTGCACGGGCAATTGCTCTCTTCGCGCGGCGGCTTCTTTCCCAACGGCGGTGGGAGTGTGAACGAGCGAACGACGGCGTTTGAAGGCGTCGTGCCCAACATTATCGCGAATTATACGGATGATCGCTTCGAAGGCGAGTTCTATCTGGGCTACTACAAGGCTATCCGGAGTGAAGGGGGCAGCGGAGGCGGCGGTGCAACCGGGTGCAGCGGACTTGTCGACACGAATTGCTTGGGCACCAGTCAGACCGGTGGTCGAGGAACCTGGGACTTCTTGCACTATTGGGTGAGTGCCGGCATGCGTGTGAACAGCATGTGGTCCCTCGGGGCTCACTATGAGCATTTGTTGACGACGAGAGACAGCAGCGCCCCCGGGGCGGCTCAGGACTATTATCGCTGGATCGGACCGTACGTCGAAATGAAATTGCCGGGGAATATGGCCTTCCGGTTCACAGTAGGTAAAGACCTGACAGATAATCAGGACTTCTATAAGTTGAAGTTCACGAAGACGTTTTAGTCTCTCGCCCGGGCCTCCTCCTCTGCTGAGTCAGGGAGGAGGCCGATCGGTGAGCGGCGCAGCCGAAGGAGGATATGGTGAAGAGATCGGCACAGCGGAAAACGGTCGTCGTGGGCGTGGCAGGGGCGTTGATCCTGCTGGCGGAGTCATGGGGGACTCAGGTCTGGGCGCAGAATACGCCGCTGAAGGTCGATACGGGTGATACGGCATGGGTGCTGGTGTCCTCGGCGTTTGTGCTGGCGATGCTGATGCCGGGACTGGCGTTGTTTTACGGGGGCTTGGTGCGGACCAAGAACGTACTCGGCACGATCATGCAAAGTGTCATGATCCTGAGTGTGGTGAGTCTGCTGTGGATCCTGTTCGGGTATAGCCTGGCGTTCGGGCCGGATAAGGGCGGGGTGATCGGAGGCTTGGAATGGGTCGGGCTCAGCGGAGTGGGCAGTGAGCCGCACCCGGTCTATGGACCGACGATTCCCCACCAGGCCTTCATGTTGTTCCAATTGATGTTCGCCGCTATCGCACCGGCGTTGATCACCGGCGCGTTTGCCGAGCGGAAGCGGTTTACCGCGGTCGTCCTATTTGCTGCCTTGTGGTCGGTGTTCGTCTATGTGCCCCTGGCGCACTGGATCTGGGGCGGAGGCTGGCTGGCCAAGCTCGGTGCCTTGGATTTCGCCGGCGGCGCGGTGATCCATATCAGTTCCGGCGCGGCGGCCCTGGTCTGCGCCATTGTCTTGGGGAAGCGCCGAGGGTACGGGACAGATTATATGGCGCCCCACAACCTGCCGATGACCTTGCTCGGAACCGGGTTCCTCTGGTTCGGCTGGTTTGGGTTCAATGGAGGCAGCGCGCTCGGTGCCAACGGGATCGCGGTCTCCGCGATTATCGCGACTCATGCAGCGGCGGCGATGGGGGCCATTGCCTGGTGCGGCGCCGAATGGACGCATCGCGGCAAACCTACGGTGCTTGGAGTCGCCAGCGGCGCGGTGGCAGGATTGGCGACCGTGACCCCGGCCGCCGGCTATATTTCCGCCATGTCGGCCATTGCCATCGGCTTAGTCGCCGGCATGACGTGTTACGCCGCGATTGTCTGGAAGGGGCGATTCGGCTATGATGACTCGCTTGACGTCGTGGGAATCCACGGAGTCGGGGGGGTGATCGGGATTCTGGCTACAGGACTGTTCGCCAGCAAAGTCGTCAATCCGGGCGGCGCCGATGGATTGTTCTTCGGTAACCCCGGCCTCTTCGGCATCCAACTCCTGGTCGTAGCCGTCACGACGATTTTCTCGATCATCGGCACGTTTGTCATCCTCAAGCTGGTGGATTCTATGACCGGGCTACGGGTCTCGTCTGAGGAAGAAGCGACCGGTTTGGATTTGAGCCAACATAACGAGCGGGCGTATTCGTGATGCCAGCTCAGCGCAATCGGCCATCAGTCGTCAGCAGGATTGTCAGGACTCTTTTCACGCTGAGAACTGACCGCTGACGGCTGAGAGCTACTCCCTGGAGGCAAGGATGAAATTAATCGAAGCCATCGTCAAACCATTCAAGCTCGACGAGGTGAAGGACGCCCTGCTGGAAATCGGCATTCAGGGCATGACGGTCACGGAGGTCAAGGGCTTCGGCCGCCAGAAGGGGCATAAAGAAACGTATCGTGGCCAGGAATACACCATCGAGTTCGTGCCGAAGGTGAAGATCGAGGTCGCGGTGAATGACAGCCAGGTGCAGCGTGTGCTCGAAACGATTACGCGTGCCGCCAAAACAGGCAGCATCGGCGACGGGAAAATTTTTGTGCGGGAACTCACCTCGGCCGTCAGGATTCGTACGGGCGAGACGGGGGAAAGCGCCCTCTAGGTATGTCGCACGCGGTGAATGCGGATTCTCATTCGGCCCACGACGCGGCTTCCGCGTCGGTATCCCAATTGCTGGTCGAGCAACGACAGGCGATCCGGCAACGGCTGCTCGCGGGCGCCTCTGGCGACGAGGTGGTCACGGCGACAACCGACATGGTCGATGGATTGATCATCGGCCGCTATCGGACCGCGGCGCGAACCGGCGGCGAGGCGCTCACGACGGCGGGTTTTCAACATTGTTGCCTGGTGGCGATCGGCGGGTACGGCCGGCGGGAATTGGCACCGTACTCCGATATCGACCTGATGTTTCTGTTTCACCCGGACGCCGCGAAGGTGATGCCCGAGCTGGTCAAGCAGGTCCTCCACCCGTTGTGGGACAGCGGATTTCAGGTCGGCCATAGCGTACGGACGATTCAAGACTGCGTGGATTTGGGACTTGCCGATCTGACGGTCCGGACGTCGATGATGGAGGCTCGGTTCCTGGCCGGCAGCGCCGACCTGTTTCAGCAGTTTCATGCGCGGTATGAGCGGAGAGTCGTCTCGCATGGATTCGATACCTACCTCGACCAGAAGGTGGCCGAGCGGCAGCGCGAGTACCAGAAGTTCGGCGAGACAGTTTACCTTCTGGAGCCGAACGTCAAAAAAAGCAAAGGCGGGTTGCGGGATCTCCATCTCCTGCAGTGGATCGGGGCTGCGCGCTTCCATACCGCGACGATTCGTGAATTGTCCGATCGTGGAATTCTGTCCCAAGCCGATTATCGGGCGATCAAGGAGGCGAAAGAGTTTTTGTTGCGCGTCCGCTCGTTTCTCCACAGTCGGGCCGGTATGGCGCAGGAGATTCTCACGTTTGATGAACAGGTCTGGCTGGCCACACATCTGGGTTTCACCGACCGGCCGCATTTGCTCGCCGTCGAACAGTTCATGCAGCAATACTATCGGCACACGATGGGGCTGCACGCGGCGTTGATGCGCTTTGTCGAGCGGTGTCGCCGTCGCTCCTTGTGGCAGCAGGTGGCTCGATGGTTGCCGTCTCCCCGGATCGATCGGTATTTCGTCGTCGACGGCGAGGCGTTGACGGTGCCGGTTGAGTTGCGATCCCAGGTCTTGGAACGCCCCGCTTCGCTGCTGACCCTGTTCGATCTGGCGCGATCGCGCCGATTGACGATCGATCCGTCGCTCCTTGAAGACATTCATCGTCAGGCGGAGACGCTGTCGTCTGAGCAATTTCATACACCGGAGACCGGCCGTACGTTCTTGTCGATTCTCGCGGGGCCCGGCACGGCGCGGACATTGGAGGCGATGCATCGAGCGCATCTCCTGGAGAAACTGGTGCCGGCCTTTTCGCGCGTGCGTGGGCTGATGCAATTCAACCAGTACCACAAGTATACGGTCGACGAGCACAGTCTGTTGGCCGTGGCGAAGGCCGAAGCCTTGGCTGAGCATACCGGTGTGCTTGGTGAAGTCTATCGGGAGATCAAGCGGAAGGATTTGCTGCATCTGGCGTTGCTGCTTCACGATCTGGGGAAGGGGCACGAAGAAGACCACAGCGAAGTCGGGAGGCGGTTGGCGGAAGAAACGGCCGCGCGATTGGGGTTTGACGAGCGGGACTCGCGGACGTTGGTCATGTTGGTGCATCGCCATCTGCTGATGGCCCATACGGCCTTTCGTCGCGATCCCTACGATGAAAAAGTGTTGCTGCCGTTCGCACGCGAAGTGGGCACGCCGGAAGTGTTGCGCAAGTTGCTGACTCTCACGGCCGCAGATATCGCCGCGGTCGGCCCGGATGTCCTGACCAAGTGGAAAGAGTCCCTGTTGATCGAGTTATACCTGCGGGCCATGCAGGAAGTGTCCGGCGAGCGTGAGACGGCGGATGAACCGCAGCGCCTCGCGCGTATTGCCGACGAGGTGGTTTCACAACAGGGAGTCGATCGGGAGCTCCCTTCCGACAAGGCCTGGATCCGGTCGGAGTTGGAGCAGTTTCCCCTGCGATATGTCTACGGAACCTCTCCCCGACGCATCGCCGCGCATCTTGGCGCCATTCGCCGGTTGCAAGCCGGTGGGGTGGTGGTGGAGACGGAATTCAATGCCCCGTTGGGAACCTGCGAATATGCCGTGATTGCGCACGACGATCTGATCCCCGGGTTGTTCTCGAAGATCGCCGGTGTCATGGCCGCAGGCGGATTGCAAATTCTGGATGCCCAGATCGTAACGCGAAAGGACGGCGTGGTCGTCGATACCTTCCAGGTGGCTGATCCTGACTACCAGGGTGCTCCGCCTGCCGACCGGTGTGAATCGATCGCCGGCACGATTACGGAGGTGTTGACGGGGCGTCAGGCCATTGAGGCGCTGATGCGTCGCGGGACCAGGCTGAACATGGGGCGATCGTTGCCTGCCCACCGGCAGCCGTCTGAGGTGCGGATCGACAATGAGACGTCCGACCGCTTTACCATTCTGGATGTTTTTGCGGATGATCGGCAGGGATTGTTGTACATTATCACGAACGCGATTTTTCAGTTGGGGTTGTCGGTGCATGCGTCCCGGATCTCCACCCGGCTCGATCAGGTGGCCGACGTGTTTTATGTCACGGGTATGGATGGGAAGAAGGTGGAGGAGGCCGGTCGTTTGGAATCGATTCGGGCGTCGATTCTCAATGAGATAGAACTGTTTCTCGGGGCTCATGCGGCGTAAGCGACAGCGTGTGGTGCGGTTATTTTATCGGCGGTTGAAAGGAGGAGGGGATGAACGTTCGTGAGGTGTTAGATTTTGCAAAGAAGAATAAGGTCCAGGTCGTGGACATGAAGTTCGTGGACCTGATCGGCACCTGGCAGCATTTTACGATTCCAGTCAGCGAACTGACGGAAGGCCTGTTCAAGGACGGGTCCGGGCTCGACGGATCGTCGATTCGAGGCTGGAGGGCGATCAACAACAGCGACATGCTGCTCGTGCCGGACCCGGCAACCGCCTGCATGGATCCGTTTTGTTCGGTGCCCACCTTGAGCCTCATCGGCAATGTCGTCGATCCGATCACACGTGAAATGTACGATCGCGATCCGCGGTTCATCGCCCAGAAAGCGGAAAAATATCTGCAAAGCACCAAGATCGGCGACACCTCCTACTGGGGGCCGGAAGCCGAGTTTTTCATTTTCGATCATGCGCGGTACGACCAGACGAACCACAGCGCCTACTACCACATCGATTCCGACGAGGGCGTGTGGAACATGGGGCAGGAGGGCGTCAACCTGGGCGGCAAGATCCGCCATAAGGAAGGGTATTTCCCGGTTCCGCCGACCGATACCCAGCAGGACATCCGTACGGAAATGATTCTCGAGATGGAAAAGGCGGGCATCGCCACCGAGAAGCATCACCACGAAGTGGCCACGGCAGGCCAGGCTGAAATCGATATCCGCTTCGACAGCCTGCTGAGAACCGCGGACAAGATGATGATGTTCAAATACATCGTTAAGAACGTGGCGCGTCGGCACGGCAAGACGGTCACCTTCATGCCGAAGCCGATTTTCGGGGATAACGGATCGGGCATGCACACCCACCAGAGCATCTGGAAGGACGGGAAGCCGCTCTTCGCCGGGAAGGAATACGCCGGCGTGTCGCAGATGTGTTTGCACTACATCGGTGGGATTCTGAAGCATGCACCGGCCCTGGCGGCCTTCACCAACCCCTCGACGAACTCGTACAAGCGCCTGACGCCAGGGTTCGAAGCGCCGGTGTTGCTGGCCTATTCGAGCCGGAACCGGTCGGCCGGTATCCGGATTCCGATGTACTCCCCGAGTCCGAAGGCGAAGCGGATCGAAGTGCGCTTTCCTGATCCGGCGGCGAATCCGTATCTGGCCTTTGCAGCCATGCTCATGGCCGGTCTGGACGGGATCGAAAACAAGATCAACCCGGGAGAGCCGGCTGAGAAGGATCTGTACGATCTCGAAGCCAAGGAAGCGGCCAAGATTCGCACGATGCCGGGGAGTCTGGACGAGGCCCTCAATCATCTGGAGAAGGATCACCAGTTCCTGCTCAAGGGCGGGGTATTCAGCGAGGACCTCATTGAAGCCTGGATCGGGTACAAGCGTACCAAGGAAGTGGATACGATGCGGCTGCGGCCGCATCCGTACGAGTTCTTCCTGTATTATGACGTGTAGTCGGGGTTTCCTCGTGGAGAGCGCTTGACGAATCCACGAGGCGATGGTATACATGCAGGGGTTGGGTGAGAACAGGCAACGACGCCTGAAGTCACACCCGCATGAAATACGGCAAACGGACAACGGCGTCCGTCATTCTTTCAAGAGTGGCGGACGCCGTTTTTATTGCTGTCGACGCTGAAGTCGGCACACAGCACCGGGCGAGGTCGTAGCAACCTTGCCAAGCAGGACAACGACGTCCTCTTCCCGAATGCGGGATGAGGACGTTTTTTTTTGAGTTGTGCGGACACCATGACCACCGAAAGGAGAGCCTCATGCATACAGCGGATCACGAGCGGATCGCAGGGGTGGCAGCAAGGAAGTGGTCGTTTTTCGAACGGTCACCGGGCGGATATCTCATCCTCTCGGCTTTGGCGGGGATCTATCTCGGGTTTGGAATTGCGTTGATCTTCAGTGTGGGGGGACCGTTGGCGGCGGCCGCGTCTCCGGTGGTCAAACTCGTGATGGGGGTGTCGTTCGGGATTGCCTTGACGCTCGTGATCTTCGCGGGGTCTGAGTTATTCACCGGCAACAACCTCATCGGCACGATCGGTGGTCTGACACGAAGTCTCACCTGGGCGCAAGTCATTCAACTCAATGCCTGGTCCTGGCTTGGCAATTTGGCAGGTTCGTTGGGGTTGGCCTGGCTCATTGTCCAATCGGGCGTGTTTGCCAAAGGGCCGACGACGGACCTGATCGAGAAAGTGGCGGCGGTAAAAATGTCGCTGCCTGCCTGGGAGCTGTTCGTGCGGGGCATTCTCTGCAATTGGCTGATCTGTCTGGCGGTCTGGATGACAGGGCGAACGAACAACGATACGGCGAAGATTCTCCTGATCTTCTGGTGCCTGTTCGCCTTCATCGGTACCGGGTTCGAGCATAGCATCGCGAATCAATCGTTGTTGGGCATGGCGTTGTTTATGCCGCATGACGCGGCTGTGAGTTGGGGGGCCTTTTGGTACAACCAGCTGTTCGTCGTGCTGGGGAACCTGGTGGGCGGCGGGTTGTTTGTCGGGGGGCTCTATTGGATGGTGAGCCCCTATCGCGTGACGGAAGCGACGGCGGCCCCGGTGGCTCAACCGGTGGTGTCGGCGGTGGCAGGATCGTAATGAAGCGCGGTGCGGGAGTGTCTTCACGGGCGAATCACTAAAGGGAGATCACAATGGAAAAAGCAGCAGTACGCAAGGCGATCAAGGCACAACGGTTGAACAAGAAGGTCACGATTGCAGAGGTGGCGAAGACGGTCGGGAAGAATCCGACGTTCGTCGCCGCCGCGTTGAACGGGAATCACCGCCTGTCACCGGAGGAAGCGGGCAAAGTGGGGAAGCTGCTGGATTTGGATAAAGAACAAATCAGCTCCCTGAGCGCATTTCCCGTCCGGGCCGATTTCCCGAATGCGACGGATCCATTTAAGTATCGCCTGTTGGAAGTCATCGGTGTGTACGGCGATTCGATGCGGGAGATGGCGAATGAAATGTTCGGCGACGGGATCATGAGCGCTATCGACTTTACGCTGGATATGGAAAAGGTCACCGGCAGTCAGGGCGAGGCCCGGTGCAAGATCACGTTGAACGGCAAGTGGCTCGAGTACAAAACGTTTTAAGAAGCACCGGTTCCTGATGCGCGGATGGCGATCAACCGAAAGGAGGACATCATGAGCACGAATGCTGAAACTGCGGTACTGACGGTCCTGGAGCATCAGGCTCCTCAGACATTCGAGCAACTAATGGCCCTCTCCGGTTTGAGCGCGTCACAGGTGTTGCTGGTCGTGGATCAGTTGAGTCGGGCAGGAGCGGTGGTGTTGAGGAAATCCGGACCGGACTATTCCGTAGCATTGGGAGGCACGTGATGAACAAGATCGAGGTAATCAAGTCTGAGCGGGATGGGTTAACGGTGCGGGATATGGTCGCACACTATGCGGAAGCCGGATGGGAGGCTATTCCGGAAGACGATATTCAACGGTTGAAGTGGTACGGATTATTTTTGCGAAATCCGACTCCGGGCCACTTCATGCTGCGGGTACGCCTGCCGGGTGGTCAAACCACGTCGGCTCAACTCGACGCGTTGGCCGACATCGCGCTGCAATACGGCAACGGCGTGGTCGATGTCACCACCAGACAACAGGTCCAACTCCGGCATCTGACGATTGGCCATGTGCCGTCAGTGTTCAGCAAATTGGAAGAGGCCGGCTTGACGTCGTTGCAAACCGGAATGGACACGGTACGGAACATCATGACCTGTCCCGTGGCAGGCCTGAATCCCAACGAGTTGCTCGACGGGACGGACATCGTGCGCGCGATCAATCACGAAGTACTGGGTAATCCGGCCTATACGAATCTGCCGCGCAAGTGCAATATTGCGGTCACCGGTTGTCCGGACAATTGTCTCCACACGGAGACGCAAGACATCGCGCTGGTCCCGGCCTATCACGACCTGGGGCATGACAAGTGTTACGGGTACAACGTGCTGGTCGGGGGGAAATTGGGGTCCGGCGGCTACCGCATTGCCGGCTCCCTGGACATGTTCGTCAATCCGGCGGAAGCCTTCGAGGTCTGCCGGACGCTGCTGCATATCTATCGCGATCATGGACCGCGTGAGAATCGCACCCAAGCGCGCCTGGCCTTTCTGGTGGAGGCCTGGGGCGAAGCTCGGTTGCGGCACGAAGTCGAACGGCTGGTCGGGAGAACCCTGCCCACGGCGGGGGTGGATGCGAGGGGAGCGGCGGAGCGCGACCACATCGGCATCTTCCGTCAAAAACAACGGGGCATGAACTATGTCGGGCTGAAGGTGCTGGTCGGCCGGGTGAAGGCGGCTGATCTCCGAAGCATCGCCGCGTTGGCGGTTCGGTACGGCAACGGAGAAGTCCGTCTCTCGCCGGCGCAAGCCTTCGTGATCCCTCATATCAGCGACCGGCTGGTGGGTGAACTGGCGGAAGAGCCGCTGGTGAAGCAATTCGCCTACAACCCGTCCGCCCTCTACAAGGGACTGGTCAGTTGTGTGGGAAGCGACTACTGCAATCTGGCCGTCATTGAAACCAAAAGCCGGGCCGTCGAAACGGCCCGGGTGCTGGAGCGGAAGCTGGGCGATACCCTCAAGCCGATCACCTTGCATTGGTCCGGTTGTCCGGCCGGGTGCGGGAACCATCTGGTGGCGGATATCGGACTCTTGGGTAAGAAGGCGAAGGTGGGCGGCAAGGTCGTCGATGCCGTGGATGTGTTCGTGGGCGGGCGCTCGGGCCCCGATCCCAAGCTCGCCACTAAAATCATGGAGGATGTGCCCTGCGACCGGCTTCCAGCGGTGTTGGAAATGATCATGCCCTACCACACGCGCGAAAAAATGCATCGCGTACGCGGGAAGGCCGTGCCAAAAGGCACGGGAGCCTCAAAGTCGACGGCATCCGGCAACGAGACGACGGGGCTCACGCCCCAACCGCTTCCTGCCTAGAGCGCCCTTCAACGCCGACGGACTTTTTCAGCAGCCTGCCGGGCGCGAAGGCTTGAGCCGCTGCCACAGTTGCGTTATTCTCTTGCCCTCAACAAGGAGGCAGCATGGCCAAGAGAGTGAAATCGAGTCAGGAACCGGCGGATCTTCTCAGCCGGCACATAGAGCAGATTCAAGCGACGTTGGTGGCGATCCAGCCATTCTTATCCCGACGTAAGGCCACCGCCTCACTGGACGGATTCGATGAGCAGACTGAAGAGGTGCTGAGCGAAACCTTCGGCGGAGCGTCCGAGGAACTCGAAGCCTATCAGTACGCCAAGCTGGGTGAAGCCGCGATCCTGCCGGAGGAAGCGCAAGAGGCCGGCACGCACAACGTGGATCGTGAAAGCCTTCATCAACGGAAGCAGGTGTTGGAAAGTTGTCTGGCCCAGCTTGAGTTGAGAAAGGCCACCAGAGCCGGTCGGGATTGGCGGCGGACCCTCGGTGAGCGGATCGACGGTCACACGGTGGCCGAGTTCATGTCGGCCGAAGTCCGGAGCGTGCATAAGAAGGCCTCGATCAAGGAGGCAGGCCGGCTGCTGCAGAAGTGGCGGATCGGTTCCCTGCTGGTCGACGACGGATCGCGGTATATCGGCATCATCACGGATACGGATCTCAGCCGGAAGGCGGTCGCTAAGGGACTGGACCCGAACACGACCACGGTGCTCTCCTGCATGAGCAAATCCGTGGTCACCATCGAGGACAGTGAGCCGCTGATGGAAGCGCTCAGTTTGATGAAAAAAGAAGGCATCCGACATCTGCCGGTCACGGAGGACGGCACGATCATCGGAGTGCTCTCCGTGGGCGACTTACTCCGGGCCTATCAAAAGGTGCTGGAACTGTAGGCCTACGTAGGAAGTCTCCTCAGTCCATTCGCTCTTCATGCGGAGGCTGACCATACCGCACAGGGTACGTGTCGCCTCCGCGTCGGCTGTGGCCTCGCTGCCGCGGCCTCAGTGTATATATTGCCGTAGCCCATCTCTTCTACTGCTTCACCTATCGCCTCGTCGTGGGCGCGCGAAGCCAAATCTGATTCCGATCCCATGTAGGACGGTTGCACGACCGTCCTCATTTCCACTACGTCAAGGCCATGCTGACTGGTATGGCGGCACCACGGCCTTCCTGCCAGAATCGGTCCTCGTCAGAGGCCACCCAGATGATGGCCGTCCCCGATGTCAGCGGGGTTTTGGAATGGTTGAGAGATGGAGGTGCGATGAACGGCGGCGGACAGCAATCTCGGAAATGTCGTTTCGGATATCCGGTGGCCATTCAGCGGCATGGCGTCGCCATGGGCCTCGCGATTTTTATTTTCTGCGCGGTATGTACCGGCGGGTGGGCAGAAACGAGTGGTCCTGCTGGATCGTCGCTTCAGGGTGCGGTGAAGTGGCACCCCGGCCACTATTATGCGCTGATGAATTTCATGAGGACCAATCCCAAAATCATGGCGCAGGTGTATAGCGAACTCAAAGCCGCACCTGCCTTGCGCGGGTTGCAGGTTCGTTATGAGTGGCCTGAATTGGAGCCGGAAGAAGGCCGGTATGACTTCACGGCGATCGAGCGGGTGTTGGCTGAACTGGCGCCGCAGAACAAGCGGCTGATTGTGCTGTTGGAGCTGAAATCCTTCAAGCCTCAGGTGTTGCCCGTGCCATCCTACATGGCAACCGAGAAATATGAGGGAGGGGCGTTCCCGTTCAGCAGTTACGGTAAGGATGCGCCACGCGGAAATAATCTGAAACTCTGGAACCCGGCGGTTCGTGATCGCCTCGTTGCGCTCATTCATGAGTTGGGACAGCGCTTCAATGACCACGCATCTTTCGAGGGCATCGGTCTTCCGGAAACTGCGATGGGACAACCGCTCGTCCCGGTGTCCAAGCGGGACGTCGAGCGACAGTATGACCATCTGCTCAGCGTGCAGCGAGCCATGCGCGCGGCGTTTCCGAACACGATGACGTATCAGCTCGTCAACTATCCGCGCGAGATGTTGCCCTCGTTCGTCGGCCAGATGCGGACAATCGGGACGGCATTGGGCGGGCCCGATGTGTTCATCGACGACCCGGGCTTGAATTTCGATCACCCGAATCAGCCCAAAGGAATCTATCATTTTTATGCGCCGGTGTCGGGGATCGTGCCGCTGACGCCGTCGGTGATGCAGTCCAACTATGAGAACACGCAACACGACGGACGAGGGAGAGTACCGACCATCGCCGAGTTGTTCGCGTTTGCGCGAGACCGGTTACGGGCGAATTACATTTTTTGGACCCGCGCCCCGAACTACTACCCCAAGGTGTTGGAATTTATGAGTGGGCTGTCTGCGGCGGACGGCCAGGCCCGTGGGCTCAATTCGACCTGCCCCAAGGTCTACGCGTCGTGTGTGGAGTAGGGGCAGCCGGAGAGTGCCAAGGCCATCTGGGCAGAGGCGGCGGTGGAGATCGCCTTGGACGGTCCAATCCGATAGTCGGGCTAGGAACTCCCGCAGGCGGCTTTCAAGAGCCCTCCGGTGGCGGTGCCCTGTGTGGCTGCAGACCACTGGTTTGAGGTGCCGCCGGAGCGCACGATAGTACCGGCTCCCATTTGCCCGGAAAACCAGCTCGACTTGAGCGACTGGCTTTTCTTGTTTTGGCAGTCGTATTCGCGCTGTGTGGCTTTGGAAAGAGCGGGGGCGTTTCCACCTTCGGTCTGTGCGCTCTTGTAATCGAACAGGTCGAGCATCACGACGGTTTCATCGGCTTTCTTGATGCTGGCGTAATCGGCGTAGTAGACGTAGGTGTCCGTCTCGCCGATCTTCGCCCATTCTCCCACCGGCTTGAGGCCGGAACCGGCGCTGTCACCGCTTTCCCCGCATGCAGTCAGACCCGCGCAGCAAAGCAGGACCACAGATAGTCGTCGTAGCATGATTTCCTCCAATCGCTCCGCAATTCCCACTGTAACATGGTTTTGCCGAATCTCGACGCGGGGCAATGCGCTACGTAGACATAAAGAGACAACAGTGTGGTTTCCGCTTCCGGAGCGGTGGGTCTGAACGGCATCTCATCGAGTGATCGGTTCTGTTGGGGATCAGCCTGCGGCCAAGGCGGGATAGTCGTTGTAGCCGTCCGGCCCTCCGCCATAGAGCCGATCGTAATTGACCAGGTTGAGCGGAGCCTGCTTTGCAAAACGCTCGACCAGGTCCGGATTGGCGATATACGGACGCCCATAGACGATCGCATCGGCTGCTCCGCCTGCCAGCGTCGATTCGCCGCTTTCGCGTGTGTAGCTTCCGTTGCTCATCAGCACACCTCGGAAATGTCGGCGGGCAACACGCAAGATGGCTTGCTCCTCAGGCAGTGCATGGTTTTCGTGCCGCATTTCGAGGAATGCGATTCCTCGCCGGTTCAATTCCTGTGCGACATAGGTCACCAACGCTTCGGGCTGGCTGTCGATCATGTCATTAAACGGGACCAATGGCGAGATGCGCACTGCCACACGGCCGGCTCCCCAGACGCCGATGGCGGCATCGGTGATCTCCAGCAGAAAACGCGCACGATTTTCAATACAGCCGCCATAGGCATCCGTGCGATCATTGACGCCGTCGCGCAGAAAGTTATCGATCAAATAGCCGTGGGCACCATGAATTTGTACCCCGTCGAAGCCGGCCAGCCGGGCGTTCTGCGCGGCGAGTCTGAACATCTCCACATATCCCGGTATTTCATCGGTGCCAAGCGGGCGCGGGACTTCATAGGGTTTGGCACCATTCGGGGTTTGAGTCACCTGGTTTCGAATCGCCTTGGCGCTGCTGGAGACGGGTTGCTCCTCGTCGTTCAACAAGGAATGCGCAGCGCGACCGGGATGCCAGATCTGCATGAAGATGCGGCCACCCTTGGCATGCACGGCATCCGTCACTCGTCTCCAGCCCGCCACGTGCGCGAGGCTGTAAATGCCGCCTTCGCCGATAAAGGCGCAGGCATGGGCATCGACCATGGTGCATTCCGTCATTATGAGCCCGCTCGACGCGCGTTGGGAGTAGTAGTCCACCATCATGTCGTTGGGAATGTGTGTGGCCCCGGCACGCGCACGGGTCAGGGGGGACATGACGATGCGGTTGGGCAAGAGGATGTCCCCGGCCTGCAGCGGGGTAAACAGCGTAGTCATTGAGCGTTCCTTTTGGAAGCAGGTGAATCGTAAGTGAGAGAACTTATAAGCGAGATGGTGAGGGAGTCAAGGCAACAGATTCAGCCGCATCGGGAGAAGTGGATCCGCCGCCGTCGGGAACGGTAGCTGTAGGCGAGTCACAGGGATGCAGGAACGTCGGCGGTGTCTTATCGAGGCGAGAAAAGACTCCCGACCCCTTTGTGTGGCGTTGCGTCACCCCTCAACGCATCCAGCCGGAGAAGCACTAGCGCGCCATCCGACGAGAAAGCGAGAACCGGTCATGCCTTCGGCCAGCCGTGTGTCCCCACAATGGTTTGGCCGCCTCATATCGCAACACGTTACTACTCATGCCTGCCCCCCATTCATCAACTTGAGCATCAGAGGCGGGCTTCCTCGTATGTGTACGGCTGGACCACAGGCAGGGCTCCGGCAGTTAGTCCGTTCCTTCATGAGGAATCTTGACGATCCTTCCGCAATGTTTGCAATGGACCGCATCCGCATCGTGTCGGCTCAAGCCGCAGTGGGGACATTCAACGTGGAGCCGTGCCGGGCGAAACACCAACTGAATCAGGCGGATGAAGAGGGAGACCCCAAAGATCATGATGGCGACCGACAGGAGTCGTCCTGATGTCCCTGGGAGCGTGATGTCCCCGAACCCCGTGGTCGTAAGGGTCGTGACGGTGAAGTAGAGGGCATCCGCGTAGTTCATGATCGATGGGTTCGTGTGCACTTGGGTCTCATAGACCATTGCCGTCATGATAAAGATGAAGATTCCCAGGTTCAGAGTTCCGAAGATGATGTCCTGATGCCGGTTGAAGAAGGGAAAGTCACGCCGGAGTCGGTTGACCAATTGATAGGAACGAAGCAGGCGGAGGGATCGAGCGACTCTCAGGAATGCCAGGTTTTGGCCGACGACGGGGGCGAGCAGGGAGATGATGACGATGATATCGGCCATGCCGTAGAGGTGTGTGAGCTCACGCAGGCGGGATCGGGTGATCAGCATACGGACGGAAAAGTCCGCCAGGATGAGGAGTCCGAATACCACATCGAGGAGTTCGATCAGGCGGTTTCCCTGGAAAAAGGACGACAGGATCAGGAACAGAATGACCGCCAGATCGAAGAGGAGCAACGCGTAGCGGAAGGTGATGCTACGAGGAGTGTCCGCTTCATAGAGCCGTCGCAGCCAATTTATCATGCGGCACATTGCCATGAGACGGGGAGCCTCAGCTGACAAACAGAGGCAGGCTACTTTTCTGAGTGAAAAGTGTCAATGGCGAGAGTCTTGAAGTGCCGGTACTCGGGAAATGCACCGTCGCCGAGAAAACGAGTGCCGATTGGAAAAGGTTCCCGACCCTGTTGTTTCGGCCCAGGCCAATCGATCCGAAGGCTCATGCGCTATTTGCTGCAGAACTCAAAGCCATCCCCCCCAGAGAAACGATAGCTCGCCACGACCGTTTTTCTTGTGCCTCGGGATACCCCTCCTTGCCCAATCGAGGCGCGAGCCGCTTCCAGAGAGGGAGCTTATGAGCGAGATGGTGAGGCGAATGAGGAGAAGTGGCGCCCTCCTGTCGGGAACGGTGGCTGTAGGCGAGTCACAGGGATGCAGGAATGTTGACGGTGTATCGCCGAGGCGAGAAAAGACTCCCGACCCCTTTATTTCGACCCCCGAATAATGCTGTTCGACTCCTTCACCGTGCTGAATGGCCGCTTGAATATATCGTTCCAAACACGATTTCTCTGTCATTCGAGTGTTCTTACATCTTATCCGCCCGTGGCAGTCGGCCTTTGTTCCATTCCTTGATCACCATTTCAGCTCCAAAACCGATGATCCCGGGAAGCACAGAAAGCCTCCGCAACACCGGTAACGCCTTGTCTGGGTCGACCCCAAGGAGATGCGTGGCAGCCCAGCCACGGACACTGGGGTCCGGATGATCAAGAATACTGGTAAGTGCTCTTCGTTCCCCTGCGGAACTTGCACGCATTGCCTTAAGTGCCTCCATGAGCAGATCATATTCAGCGTTGCCCTTATCCGGGTTACTCTGTAGCGTTGCTTCTCCATGCCGAATGGCTGCTTGGACATACCGTGCTAGCAGAACAGATTCATCTTTCATTTTGGATTCCCCAATATCCTTTCAATTGTCCGTAAGCCAAACTCCTTTTGCTCATCAAAGGATTGACTGCGAAGCCAGTCTCGCACCCTCTGCCCTTCAGTGAAAAATGGTTTTGATGAATAATATGCGCTCACTTTATTGTGCAGATCAACGTTCAACGAAATCACATTGTCTTTACTGTGGATTGCTTCCCTGCCAAACTTCCCCGCTTGAGCTTGCTCGACGATATGATGCCAGTGCCTTCCCTCGCCCGCCGAGCCTAACACCCGTTTGAGCGCTGGAAATGAAGAGAACCCCACCCCAACCTTGCCGACCATCCCGACGATCGGCACCGCCGTCAAGGCATTGATGCTCGCTTCACCATAATTGCCTTGAATCAGACTGATCCCAGCATTCAGGAGGCCAGCCGGCGTGTTCAAGACAGGAACGAAACCAGCCCAACTGAGCGCTGTTTGCATTTGAGCTAGATTGAGGCTTGCCTCCTCCGAAGGAAAAACTTTGACCTCAGGAACTTCAAGCACTTCCATTTGAGGCGCGAACGCTGATTGCGTCATATAGCTCGCGAAATCCCCCTGTACCATACTTGTCGGTAGGTTCATCCCATACTGCCCAACAATGGGAAACAGTGGAAAGAGGCTGGACGGCAAGCAATCGATACAGCCCACACCATCGATTTCCATATGCCCGGTGGGGTCGGCATAGCGGAAAGGATTGTTTCGCACATAGCTGTACCGGTTCAGCGACTGCGGATTCGCAGGATCTGGCACCATTGTGTCGGGCGACACAAACCGGCCTAACGATGCATCGTACTGCCTAGCACCATAGTCATAGAGGCCTGTACTCCCATCCAATTCCTGTCCGGTGTACTTGTACGGCACATCAATGGCGGGCGTGACCGTCGATGTATTTGTGCGCGTGGCGCCGAACGGAAAATAGGTGAGGGATTGGACTTTGGCGCCCGTACTATCCGTGATGACGCTCGACGAGCCGAGGTGATCGGTATGGTAGTAATAGACCGCACCACTCGCTCCGATGGTCGCAATACGTTGGCCGTCGGCAAAGATCATCCGGGAACAACTCGCGTTGTCACACTCGTACAACTGGCTGATATACCGAGTGGTCGTGGTCCCCGCGATCTTCTTCACCCGCCCACCGTCGCCATCATACACGAATGTGGTGGTTTGCCCCGCGATCGTAATTGTGAGCGGTTTGTTTTCCAGGTTGTAGGTCAACATTCGACCCGCGCCGCTGGTCAGGTTGCCATTGGCATCGTAGCTGTAGGTATTGCTGCCAGCCGTCGTGACCGCATGAGGACGGACACTCGATGGGCCACTGGTGGGATAGTTATAGGTTGGCCTGCTGCCGGTTTGATTGACACCACCCTACGCTCATTCGGCCTGCCGTTCGAACTCCATCGGACTGAGATACCCTAAGGTGGAGTGCCGCCGTCGGGGATTGTAAAAGCGCTCGATGTAATCGAACACATCGGCTTTCGCCTGGTCGCGTGTGCGGTATGGGGTCCGCGCCGTGCGCTCAGTTTTCAGTGAGGAGAAGAAACTTTCCATCGCCGCGTTGTCCCAGCAGTTGCCAGATCGGCTCATGCTACAAGCCAGGCCCTGGTCCGCCAAGAGCCGTTGGAACGGCTCACTGGTGTATTGGCTGCCTCGATCGGAGTGATGTAACACGGCCTCGGGCTTGCCCCGCCGCCAGATGGCCATGACCAGCGCATCGGTGACCAATTGGGCTGTCATCGTCGCACTCATGGACCAGCCCACCACCCGTCGTGAGAAGAGATCCACCACGGCAGCGACGTAGAGCCACCCTTCGGCGGTCCAGAGATAGGTGAAGTCAGCCACCCATTTGCGGTTTGGG